>Ga0214544_1001447_pt1 | contig 49326 bp, 20 predicted proteins | sample CNSS3metaG_FD_160074 | JGI IMG/M metagenome (GOLD analysis project Ga0214544, IMG submission 160074) | Root nodule microbial communities from cowpea collected in UCLA plant growth center, Los Angeles, California, USA - CNSS3 | ecosystem: Host-associated > Plants > Roots > Nodule | place: USA...
GTAGTGTATTGAATGAAGAGTCATAACATGTTTGGTTGCTATGTGGATGAGATGATGAAAATATATTTGATTGCATGTTGAATATGTTGTTGGCTCTAGCTTACCCGTTTTGTTGCATGGTTGTGATTGTATGTGGCTGTTCTTTCTTGCGATGATCATCAACTTGGTTGATGGGAGCAGATGGGCGAGGCTCTCGTGGTCAACCAGGGAATGACGACTCCGCTACTTAGCCATCCGGGCTAGATCTCGAACGTCTTTCTTTCATGTTTTCTTTAGGGCTATGGCCCTTGTATTCGTGGTTATTAGATTGTAAACTTTTAGCTAAACAACTATCCTGCTTTTGTTGGCATCGTGGTGTGCCTAGTTTTGTAGGGGTGTTGAGAACCCCGGGACTGCGTTGTTATGCTGTTATCATGTGACGTTTCCTTTAATTTCGTTTAATAATTAAATGGGACGTTACAAAATGAAATAATTACAAAAGGGAATTATGTACGATTTAAAGAAACACAATTAGTGTTTATAAAAGTGTTATATTTCCACTTATAAACATTTTTCAATTCATTTTTTAACCACTACTTATATTGAAATTTCTAAAAATATTTCTGAACATTAAGTTATAGATAATTTTAATTCAATGGATTCTCTAACGTTTTCAAATATCTGGAGGACCAACAAACTTAAATATTCATTTTTAGAAGAAATACTACTAGATTTTGTTTTTTCTACATCTTGTGATGCTTTTTTCTTCACATTTTCCTAAGAAAATCTTAAATAAAAAATGAGCTTATGGACGTTCGTAAAGTTTCACGAAATATTTATAAATAATGTCCAATAAAATACGTAGAATTTTAATACTAAAATAAAGTTATTCTTTTAAATTTAATTTTAGAATGATTATTTTTTTGTCTTTATTTTAGTTTTTTTTCCTAATGGTAATAATAAATAACTCATATTTAATATTACATGTTTAAATATATTTTAACTCCTTTAAAATTGGTGATTTCTTTACTTTAAGCATTGCATTTTTTTCTTTATTGTTCTAAAATAAAAAAAATAAAAATAGTTACCAACCATCACACATCATGTTTGTTGAATTAATCTATTTGATTTTAATACATTATATCATCTAATAGTGGAACTTAAATATAAATATATAAATATATATATATATATATATATATATATATTACTTTAGTTATATCTTTAATTAAAAGAAAAAATTAATATTTACATTTAGAAAGTATTTAAATAGAAAATAGAAAATAACAATATTTTAAATTGATAGTGTTGATTTGTACATAGTTTGGTGCGTTGGTTTTAGTGAATAAAATCAACTCTCCCTAGCTTTAATTTTGTTTAATCCTCAAGTTTTGTGTGTTTTTGTATTATTTTGTGTTTTAGTTATTTTATTCTTGTTTTACCTCTAATCTTTATTTTATGCTAGGGGTGTCAAGAAGCTCTCACATTCCTCCTTGGGTCTTCTCCTCCATTTATGATGATTTTTCCCCTTTTGGGATTGGAGAGGAAGATGAGTTGCAATTTGGAGATGGAGACACGAATAAGAGGCATAATTGGAGCATGGAGCGGTTACCAAGAACCTTAGGAGGGAGCTTGCATCTCCTATATGGTTTCCATTTCTTCCACCATGGAGAGCTAACCATATTTGTTAAGATTAGATGTAATAAATTGAATCTTGTGTATTTTGTGATGTTAATACATATGTTTTTTCCATTTCAATGTTAGTATTTGATTTCTATGCTTAATGCTTGTCGTGGCTTGATCATCCATGGCTTGATTGTTGGTTCTTGAAGTGTTGGAAAATGTCTTTTGAACCTATAATTGAAATTGAATACCTAATGGAGGTTGTATCTAGGGATAAAATATGATTCATTAGTAATCTTAAGACTCTTGAACTTAATGCATGATTTCATTTATTGAGGATTTTAGGAATTGGAATTTGATGACTTATCATAGGCTTAAAGTCACTAGGGATATGATTTAAGTATATTGGTGAGTTGATTTTAGCTTGAATTTAGGATTGAGATGTTTGTGAATGCATGAGAATGAAGTGAATGAAATATAGTCTTAATTGTATATACTCCGATAAATTTATGTTGTACACCAACTGTTTGATAAAATTAAAAAAAAAAAGTTTCTTTGTGTTTTTGAGAATTTTTGCTGTCTAATTGAATTGTGAATTGTGAGAGTTGTCATGTGTTGCACAAGTCTATGTGGAGAGAACAATATTTATTACTTGTTACGTATAATCGATGCACTTATCGTTTTCTGCTAACATAAATAATGTTTTTAAGGAACACATAACAATACCAACCTTTCAAATTGTTGATACACTTGAATTATATCGTTTCCTGATAATAATGTAGAAGCTGAATGATTTTCTTTAGTACCATCAAAAGCTTTTGTCTTATTTCTCCAAGAATGATCAAGTGGCAAAGATCAACCACTTCCCATGTAACATTTTTTTTTTCATTTGGTAACCTTAAGGGCATGTATCTGCATTCCAATAAGGACAAACAAGTTTTCATTTGGTAACCTTAAATATGTTTTTAGTTCCTTAATTTTCAGTGAAAATTAGAATTAGTTCCTCTTTGAAATTTTTACCAAATTTAGTCCTTCAACTTTAGGAATGTGTGAATTTAGTCATTTTAACCAAAATTTGGTAAGTTTATTTGGCGTTTCAAACATGTTCATGATATCATTTGAGTTGTTTACACCATTTAACTCATTTATGTAGTGTAAACAACTCAAATGTTACCATGAAAAGATTTTGCAACATCAAATAAACTTAATAAAATTTGGATAAAATGATTAAATTCATGTATTTTTAAAGATGGAGGACTAAATTAGGTTAAAATTTTGAAGAGGGACTAATTTCAATTTCTAGTGAAAATTAAGGGATCAAAAATATATTTAACCCTAATGATAATAATGTTAGTAATAATGAGAGGATAAAAATTATAATATTTTATTTTTATCTATTAAAACATTACTTTTAAAATATCATATCACATCATTTACTAACTTTCATATCAAATCCTTTCATTTCTTACCATCAATTATCTTAATCCAAACAATCTCACATTCACCTCATTTACCCACTCCCAAATCCATCTTCAAATAAAGAAATATTTCCTCTATTCTTCTCTTTTATAGGAGAGGGTAAATGAGAAATCTCTGATCTTATATACTCGTAAAAATCTATACTTTATTTTTTTCCTTTTCACTTATATATAAAAAATAAAGAGGATTGACACTAGAATCATAGCAATCGTGAACTACAAGCAAATAGAACAACTTTCAAGAGTATCAATACTGTTACATGAATTATAAATGCATGAATATCACTACAACAAAAATTACTTTAGGCTACAACACAAAATTGTAGCTTAAAGTAGAAAAACCGTGGTATAAAATTTAGGCTTTAGGCCACGTTTTTCCAACCGTGGACTGAGTTGGCGTGGCCTTAGATAATAAGCCACAATTCTTTATATTACACATATTTGAAACCGTGAATGAGAGTGAGTGAGAAGTTTGCTACCGACTTGTTCGTGAGAGTGAAAGTGAACTTTTGCATATAAGGAGGGACGAAATTCATTTTACTTTCAAGAGGGAGGGGATAGAAAGTTTTTTGTGGGATTTGTTTAAGTTTAGTTCACATTTTTTGCTTTTAGGTTACTTTTTTTAGTTTTTAGATTTTAAAGTTTATTTTAGTCCATGTTTTGAAGTTTTATACTACATTTTTAAATTTTATTCCAAACTTTTTAAAGGTCACATTTAAATAAATGTGAAATAAATATCTATAGTTTTAAAACTGTGACTTTTTACAATCATTGAACTACATGTATAAAATTGTGGTTTTTTTTTTTATGTTTAGGCTACATAGTTCCTAAAGGAATAAGTAAGAAGTCAAGTTGTTACTTGTTGCTACACCTGAGACTGTTATCTTAGGTGCTAAAGTGTGGCCATTTTGTATTCATTGAGCAAAGATCGGTTGTAATTGTATAGCAGTATTTGAAAACATATCTTGAAGGTGTCCTAATGCATTCATGGTACCATTATAAATATACGAACCAAAATTGTGAAAACAAAAAAAAGATACATACCCAATTAAGATGTGATATGATTGAATCATGATGTCTAAATACATGATCTAATATATCGTTGTATCGAATAGTCAAATCAACAAATGGAATCGAAGTGAGTGTATAATAATAGACATACAACTAATCTCAGAACATCACATCTTTGTCACAAAACAGAAAGTAACTATGTTAGTAAAGCTCCAACCTCTAATTCTCTAACACAGTAAAAATCACTTCCAAAAAATTATAACGAAAAAAAAAAAATTTAAGCCACATATACAAGTAAAATATTATCCATAAGAATTAAAAACAACTGCACAAGGTTAAAGTAACGTGTTAAAATTAAAAACCTTTTCTAATTAAAAAAACTAAAAAAATAATTAAAATTAAAATTTAATAACCAATGATATTAAAAATAAATTAAAATTTATAATTAGCAATGATATTATTGAAAAAAATAATAATAAACTATAATAAATATGTTCAGATTCAATTCCTTCAAAATACTTGTTCAAGTTCCCATAAAGAATTGCATTTAACAATAATCATGTCTTTTTAAGTAAAATTTCATTTTAGGTTTAGAAAGGAATTTAGATTCATTTTTGTATCGTTTTTCTACTATGCCTTTAGTATTATTAATTTTGACGTTTTAAAATATATTAAAATATATTTAAAATATTAATATAATGTATTTTTAATGTTGGACAACACAAAAAAAAATTAGTAGAAAATTTAAACTCATTAGAAAGATAATTTTATTTATTAGAGAGATCTTATTTTATTCTTAACATGTATTTTTTCTCTATAATTGTAGTCTTTAAATTTAAACATGTAATTTTGTTTATTTAATTTTGCATATAGTTTCTTTCTTTTACTTTATCCAATTGAATCTTGAACTTAATATATTTACCAAAGATACCTTCAAGAAATAATTTAATTAACGAAAATGTAAAATTAAAATTGTAACAAAAACTATTTAATTTTCAAAATTTAGAATAAAAATTAACAATAAAAATTTTATGAATTAAATAAGAATTATAATTACAAATTAAAATATATTTTTTATTTTAAAAAACCACTAATATATGATTCTCTTATACAAAAACATACAACTGCATTAAACAAAATTATCTAGCAGGAAAACAAATTGATCATCAATCACTTTTTTTAAACTATTGAAACGATGCTACCAACATAGTATTGAAAAATTGTTTCAACATAAAAATGTCAAACAAAAATATTAATTATCACAAATAAAATACTGATAATAAGCCATGTTAAAGCACTAAACATTACCATGAAAATTTTCATTAAAAAATCATTAGTCCTTGGAAAGTGGAAGATTTTAGCAGAAGAAGACATCTAGAGATTGGTTTCATCCCTGTTCCTCTCTCTCTCTTCTCTTGGTTCCCTTCTTTACTTAAAAGCTTAAAATCCAATAACTACAAACAAAGTTCAACAGTACCATCATCATACCCATCATCATCATCATCAGAATTCCAAGGTGGGTTTGCTTCATCTTTTACTATAGTTTTATGTTGCATGAGTAAAGACTGTGATGTTCATGGTGGATTTTAGTGCAACTGGGACCAGGTAATTTTTGGAAATTTGATCTAGTTGAGCTTAGATTTGGTGTTTGTTTGTTTATTTATTTTAAATTCTTATTTTATTTTTCATTTGGGACATCTGGGGTGGTGTCAAATTGGTCTTTTTCTTCTCAAAGTGTGTTGCTTTGACTTTGGAGCACTTCGTTTGGTGGGCTGTGTTCTCATTCTCGGTAAGTTGGGGCGGCTTGTGGGTGCACACGGATGTGCTAAAGTTTGCACTTTTTTGACATAAGTTGGTGATTTTTTTTCTCATGCGAGTTAATTCTGCAGTTTAAGGGTTTTTCTTGCTGCTACAGTTTGTGATTTTGTTTTTCTTTCTCTGTGGTATTCACCGTGTTCTTCTTATTGGCATTCACTTTCTGGTTTCTAAGGATGTAATAACAATTTCTGTTTTGGGGGGGAGGGGGTGTTAGGATTGGTTTGTGTAATGTTTGTTTCTGATTCTGTTTTGTTTTGTGCCAGGTCTTAGAATTTCCTAGTAGTTGGTTTGAACTTTACTGAAGATGCCATTCTTTTTATTGAGTTTGTTTTGTTTTGTTTTGGGCTAGGGGTTTTAGGTTTTCATGTTTTGTTGAGCTACTGGGGAATTGAGGATGTGGTGGTGAAAACGATGTATGGGGAGTAGAACTACCGGGGGTTTTGGTGTTGAAGATGACAAGGGAGCTGAAAGAGGAATGCCGAGCTTCAATTCTGAGTTACCCATTTCCAATTCTAGGTAAATTTCCTCTTTGCAATTGTTCTTGGTTTAGTATTTGCATAAATGGGGAAATCTTCTTTTTCTCTTCTATCATTTTCTCTTATTTCTGCTGAATTTTTTGTTGTGAATCTTGGTTTTACTTATTAATTGTAGTAGGTCTTCATGCGATGTTTGCTTACACCAGTGGTACATGAGAAATTTCTTTCTGTTTTGTATTGAGATGTTTATTTGTCCTTTAATGATGTTGGGTGATACTTAGAATACCTATAACATTGTGATTTTTGTGGTTTCTTGCGTTTCTTTTGTTTTGAATAGGGAGTAAATAATACTAAAGGGCTCTGTTATAGTTATCAGTTTGCTAGAATAAATCTATACAAACTAGTGGTGCTCAAAATGGACTCATGCCCTTGTAATTGGGGATAATTACGTCTCTTCTTGAATCTCCAATCCTTGTGAAGAAGGTATCAGTTCAAGATCCTAGGGATATGAGTAGGGATCCACATAGCAACTGTTCTCACAAATGCAGCAGTTGCTCAAGATTTAACATAAAAACTTCAGCTTCAGTTGGGAGCCTGAACCTTGATAATAGTTTGTGGTACTATAAGGTATGTATATACTCCAAGATGGACCCAATAACGCCCTTGTAAGTTTTCACTCGTTGGAAGAGGGCTAATTCAGCCATTTTGTAAATTTCTAATTAGACAATATACTAGAGATAGGAGTACAAGTTAGTTGAGAATGAGCTTAGTCTAGGTGAGAGATAACACTTTCTTGTTTTCCTTTGGAATTTTCATTGGACCAGAGGTGCTATCCTTGGCTGGGAGCAAGTATTGTTCTTACGTTTTAGTACTTTCTCTATTTTCACAAATAATATAATTCTCCCTTTTTCGTTGGATAGGTGCGAATACCTATCAATTGGTGCTTGTATTGAGAGTTATTTGGGGTTGAGGGAGATTTTTGTTCTATGCACACTTGCGTGGCTTCATAATACTCTGATGTTGGAGACTTTTGTGACAATGTTGAGAGTTGTTGGTCTTATCTTGGTAGTTGTGGCTGGAGACTTTGGGGGAAACTAAGAATAATCAACTGAAAAGACCGTGACCTTACTCATGATTGTCATAATATCACTCTCATAGGGAACCATATTGGAAATCTACGTCACACAACAAATTATACAAGAAACTGGATGATGTAAGAGAAAGTAGTCTGCAAATTATTCATGAGGACTTAGGAGAATATGTAATGTGTGCATGATTACTATAAATGAGTATCTTTAGATAAGTTATTTCACAGAGAGGGTTGAGGAGTGGGAGGATTAAATTATGATATATTGGACTAGTAAATAATTTGGTACGTTGGCATAATGAGTGGGTTTCAGTAGCAGCCACTAGCAAATTTCTGTGTGCTATGGTCTCATTTCATTACCATGATATAGGCATATAGCCTTCAATAACCCATTTTTATATGTAGAAGCAGAATGCTGTTTTTCTTTTTGTGTGAAAAATATTGCATAAAAAGTTACCTCTGTTTTAACCTCTGTTCCTTTGCCCTTTGAGACTATATTTTCACGTGTTCTGTTTTTTCTTCTTCCTTCATGCTCTGTTCGATTGAGATAATTTACCATTTCAAAGGAAATAGTAAGATGGAATAGGAGGTAATAAATGCGTTCGTTTGGCTTGATTCGAGAGTGAATAAAAGCGAATATTTGCGGGATGTTACACTTTTACAATCTCGCCTATTATGAGCAAATTTAAGAGGATTATGTGACGAAAGAGAGAGCTGGATCCGATCCATCATGTGTGGAACCAATCCATTTAACAAGGGATCCAATCCCTATAACGTTGGAATTGATCCAGTAGAGAAGGGATCCGATCCCATGTATTGTTGGAAATAGAGGGGATCCGATCCTATTTGCAGATCCGATCCCCAGTGCTGGATCCAATCTTCATACGCTAGAACTGATCCGCTTCGTGGCTGAACGTTGTTGTTTTGTCTTGTTTGCAAGTTTTTTTTACCATTGCAGTGGTAAACAAAAATTATCAAAATAAATATAACTCATAAAATTATCAATTTATACTACATATTATATAAAGGGCAAAATAGTAATCTATCTTTTACTTCTATTAAAACATTTTTTTTAATCTATCACATTAATCAAATTATTCACAAATTTTCACAAACTTTACTTCAAATCTACTCTAAATCCCTTAAAAAAACAACACACAATTCACTCTCAAATCCACTCAAACCCATCCACTCCCTCTCTCTCTCAAATTCATCCACCCAAGTGAACACACCTCCCGATTCACGTTTTGCTAATTTTTATTGATATGTTATTTCTCTATTAGTTTTATCATTGTCTTTCAATTTTTTTTTTTTGTTTACTTCATTACTATGTTTTATTGCTCCTAAGTAGGTAACTTTGTGTAAACTGTGGTTTATCATATAGTTTAAATTTCTTTAATTTTGGGTAGTTTTTTGAGTTTTTACATGTGTAGTTTATACTATTTAGTTTGGATTATAACATTTAAAACAGTAGTTATTGCACTTCTCTACATCCCACTATATCATTTTAAGAGTTGCTAGCCGCCCAATGCTATTTGAAATTGATAACTATTGGGTTGGGGTCTGGGAGAGAAATTAAAACTACTAGAAAGTATGCAGTGTTTTTTTGTAAATGAATTTGAGCTCGTTATAAGATTGTCACAATAGTTTTTTGTGCTATAGGAAATTAAATTTGAATTGAAATTTAATTTATTGCTTTAGTTAGACTTGTTTTGTTTTCTTGTGGGAGGAAGGCACATTTGTTGGTTGAGTCAATTATTGGCCTGGTCAATTATAATTTTCCAGGCTGAGAGGTTGGTGATTTGTTCTCTCTTTTGATGTGTAGTTCACATGTGAAGAGACACATTGTTAGTATCCATTTAAGCTAAACAAAAAGGAAGATTTTAGGTATATCTCTCAAAATTTAAGGAATCTAAGTTTAACCTTCAGCTTTTATTTAGGATGTGTTATGATTTAGAATAGAAGTGCCCAATCGCTTGTTGTTTTTCTGTTCTATGTTTTCAGCAGCTGTAAAGAACAAAATTTGAGTGATTGCAAATAATTGATTTCCTCTTGGATTTTCTTTATGGTGTTAAAACTGATACAGAGTTAGATATTTTAAATTAAGTTATAGCATCGTGTCATGATTTAAGAAAAGACTGTCATAATTCTTTGAACTTGTTTTGACAAAGTTTACTGTATGCCATTGTCATGATTTGGAAACTTCATTCTGTGTTCCACTTATAGATGACTTCTGCTTTTATCGATTTTTCCCAACAATGACACATAAAGACTGCCACGTTTTAGTGTAATTCTGACAACGCATAATATTCAGTTATGCAGAGGGGAGCACAATTGATTCTTTTCGTGTTTCTGACTTTGGTGCATTTGATCAGCCGTATCGCGTAGAGGATGCTGTTGGCCTTAGTGGAAGTAAGATTTCTGCAGTCAAACATAACCAAGTTTACATGTAGCTGTCAATATGTTGTATTATCTCATGTTATGATGCCATCAAATTATCTTTAAAAGACCTTTTTTTTTTGTGTCTAGTTTTTGATTACCATTTCTAAAAAAAAAGGAGTTGTGCATCTGTGGAAGGTTGCTCTTTCTTTGTCTCGATGTTGTAAATTGATTTCTTTTTGGCAAGGAGTTCTGATCTGTAGCTTTGTAAGGATTACATGGTAATTGCAAGAGAGTCTTATTACACAATATAAGAGTAATAAACAAAGAGCTGAGAAGTTATAACTCCATGAAACAAGTAGTGACAGTTAGGAAGGTTGTTAAGGTCATCTTGAGTAAAATAAAGGGTTTTGGACCAAGAGATGAGAAAACTTGTTGTTGGAATAAGAGTTTGAGAAAATTAAGAAACAAAAGGAAGGCCTTTAAAAGGTTGAAAATTGATCAAGGTATCAAAAGGCTAGAAACAAGGCAAAGGAAAACTGAGTGAGGCCTGATCCAAATCTTTTGAGGACTTTTATTTAGACCACAGGGACAAAGAATGGAGAGTAAAAGATGGAAAAGCTTGCCAAAAATAGGAAAAGGAAATCAAGAGATTTGAACTATGGTATCAAGGATGAAGGTGGAAAAAATTGGGTTATAGATCAAGCTATCAAGAGAAATGGGAGAGTTATTTTATAAGCTTTCAACAGTGGACAAGGATTAAGCTTTAGTATGGAAGCATAGTAGTGAACAGCAGTGCGGTGCGGCTACTGTTGAAGGTGATTTTCGTTAGCAAAGTTTGCTATCACCAACTACTATCACCACAAACGTTATTGTCACCTGGAAAACCCTCTTCCAGTCCTTTTCTTTACCGAAATCCCAATCTGAGTCAATATTGCCACTACCTCACACCTCTCCACCAGCGCGCTGTTCCAATTCCGCTACCTCAAGCCCCCTTCAAACTAGCTTCCTCTCTAACTCTGTTAAAGTAAATCCTGTCGCATCTTTAAATTCTAGGCAATAGGCTTGAAAGTCAAAACATGAAACCCCATAGTGTACGCAATTAAGAGTGCCATACCTATGTTGGCATCATCATCAAAAACAAACCTATCATTGTCCTTACTCTTGGCCTTCTTGAGAACCTCTTGAATGGTGGTGGAGACATTGGGTTTGTGAAAAGGCTTCCCTTTGACCCAACGATGTTCTTTTGGGGCTTGTTGGGTAAGGTTCCAAAATCCAAGAGCAAGAACTAGTATCCCCTTCATTGTGTTGGTGACCATGGGGTGGGCCTGTGGAGAGCTTGTGCAGTCGAATCGATGATTGTGTTGAAGGAGAGGTGGGTGTAGAGGGTGGGGTTGGGGTTTGATGGGAGAGAGGTGATGAAAGCGAAGAAGAGAAGAGTAGAGAAATTAAATAAATTAGGGAAGAAGAGTCTCGTGAAAATAAAAATTGAATGCCAGTCAGAAATCGCCCGCTAGAGATTAAATTATTTGTTTTCTTAATTTGTCTACAAATATGGTTTATTTTATAGGCTTACCTTTGCTAATGATTTTTCCTAATCATTGATTCAGACCCAATTTACAACTCACTAAAAGTAAGTAGCCAAACAATTTCTCTGGGTTCTGTTCCCATTAGTAGCCTTGGTCAGGTGAGTTTCTCTAGTTCTTTTCATCCATGAATTTTCTGCTCTAGTAAGTGAGGTGAAATTTTAGCTGGGTAGTAAGGCTCATTTTCTACTTTTCTGTATTATCTCTTTGATGTAGTTGCCAACTTCACTTGATAAAAGCCCATTGACGAATCAAACAGAGCTGCATAGGTTGCGATTACAGAAGGTTCAATCATCAAATCCTGACACTATATTAGTTGGTAATACAGATAACCAGGAGGAGTCTGCCATGGCTGATGCCAGTCCCAGGACTGATATTTCTACAGATGTCGACACTGATGACAAGAATCAGCCGGTGATGTTTCTTTACCTTATGTGCTGTTTTCCCCTTACTGTTCAACTGATGCTATCTAATGTTCTTAACCTAAATTTGGCAACCAGTTCAGAATGAACTTTTCAACAAGTGCCCAATTGCATGATTGAATTTAATCTACAAAGTGTTCAAATAAAATGTTGGATCATATACGTTATTTTAAATCTGTTCCTTAAATCAGCAAGAAACTTTGGTGATAGATATTCTTGATAATCTAACATTTGATGTGCCCTGTGTTTGCAGTTTGATAGAAATCAATCCCTTGCTATTGTTTCTGACTCTAGTGACAGGTCAAAAGATAAATCAGACCAGAAGGTATATTATAAATTTTATTATATAGAATGTATCTAGAATTCCATATAGTATTTGTTACTTGATGATAATTTTTTTTTTAAAATATTATTGTAGACTCTTCGCAGGCTTGCCCAGAACCGTGAAGCTGCAAGAAAAAGCCGTTTGAGAAAGAAAGTATGGATTGTGTTTACTTACCTTTTTTGGTTATTACCTTTTTTGGTTAATATTCATTCATATAAATGCATATATTTTCTTGCTTCCCCGTGTTAATATGGTTATTGTGTCATATTGTTTTTTGGCTGTGCAAATATGAAATAACTAGTGAATGGCCCATTGTAGCTCTCCCTTTGCCATGCATTTTTGTGTATATGACCATATTCTTAGAAAGTGGATTTGAGTCTAATTTAACTTTAAAAGATGGTTTCTAAGGTATAGATTGCCCCTAAATTTTATACTTTAATTTGACTATATCTCTTGTCGATATGAAAATCTTTAACATCCTCCCTTATATCTAGAATTATACATCTTAAGCATGAAATGAAACTTGATACTTGCACATGTCTGATTTCAACTGCAACTGCCAGGATGAGTGTTGTGTCTAGAAATTATGAGGCCTGAAATTTATATTCAAATTTTACTTTAATTTATTTTTATTATTTTTAATTAATTTCAAAATTATTGATCAAATTTTTGTAATTAAATATTTTGAAGGTTTCACTATTAATATATAAAATACCAAATTCATTTAATGCATTCATTGAAATAAACATTATATACTCTTCGAGTAATTTTAGTATAAATGTTTTTAAGCAATACAAATAGTTACGTGGTCAGTATTACGTTCAAACAATGCAGAGTATAATCTTTTGATATAAAATAATATTTATATTTGAGTCTGAATTCCTTTTTATATACTTCTAGCAATATCTTTATTAAAAAAAGAAGATTAATATAGTATTTTTTTCATCTACTTATTGTCTAAATTTAAATTTTAAAAATTCAAATTCATGTTATTCAAACTTGCTTTCACTTGAATAGATGTCAATTAGTCTGATATGTATATAAAAGAATTTTTAGTTAAATGTGTAGTTTTATTATCAAAATATCTCTTTTAATTATCAATATTGGATTCATTGATTAAATTTAAACATATTTTTAATAGCCTTTTTCCAGAGAAGGGTAAAATCCAAAATAAATGCAACATAATAAACCAAGCCTCTTAGCCCAGTGGTTGTAATGCCTGCCCTGAGTCCAGGGGGGTTGAAAAACAATTTTTTTACCCTTATATTCATATATCTAAATTATTCAATCTTACTAGTAGATATATTAGCAAATAATATAGCATAATACCAATTTCTTTCGTTATTGGTTTGGTTGTTTTCTTTTTTGTTGGAATCTAAAGAAAATGCTACGTAGCAAAAAGGAACTGGAAATTGATGTATTACTTTCTTGTTCAGTATTGTGCTTCCAGAAAAAATTTTTTCTTGTGTTTTCTGTCAAGATGATTGCTTTATAGTTGGTTCAATGGTTTGCTTACAATGTTTAAGCTTCTTTGGCCTCTATGGTAGTTCTAAGGAATAATTATGTTTACATGACCACTTTCTATTCAAATGCAAGGAAAAAGACCATCAGGCTTAAGCTCATTTTCCTCATACTTCTGTGGCTTCTTTACATAGGCTTATGTCCAACAGTTAGAAAGCAGTCGCTTGAAGCTGACCCAACTAGAGCAAGAGCTTCAGCGAGCTAGGCAGCAGGTGAGGTTTTAGTTAATCCTCACAGTTAAATTCGGCATAATTCTATGCTTTCTTTTTCTCTGCTCTTGCTTGTTGTATGACATATTTCTTGGCAATCATGTTTAATTTTAAACAAAATATCTTGTTGTAGGGTATCTTCATATCAAGCTCGGGTGATCAAGCACATACATTGAGTGGAAATGGTATCCCACATCTAAAATAAGTTGCTCGTTGCTATTGTTTGAATATTGAAGTGTCTAAAACATAATAGTATAATGTGTCTGTTGTAAGCATTGTTATCCATAGTTATGTTTGGTTATCCATACCATAACCATCATTACATTATTTTCCAGGGGCAATGCAATTTGATGCAGAATATGCAAGGTGGCTGGAAGAGCAGAATCGACAAATAAATGAACTAAGAGCAGCTGTAAATTCTCATGCAAGTGACACTGAACTGCGCATGATTGTTGATGGTATATTGGCACATTATGATGAGATTTTTAGGCTGAAGGGTGTTGCAGCCAAGGCTGATGTTTTCCATTTGTTGTCTGGTATGTGGAAAACGCCTGCTGAGAGGTGTTTCTTGTGGCTCGGTGGTTTTCGGTCATCTGAACTTCTCAAGGTGAGGTTATACTGATTCTTTTCTTTCCAGTTGTCATGGTAGTAAAATTCCCTCATAGGAATTTGGGATTATTAAGTTAGTTGCAGAATATTGTGTAAAAGAACTTATGACATTCACATGCTAGGTCAGTTGTTGAATATATATTTCTAGTTGCTGTGGTGTAATGCACTATTGCTGGTTGGTCAAAATTCTAAGAGAGTGTTGATGTAGGGCTTCTTTTGTACGATATGTGAGAATGCTGCTGTTGATGCCTCTGTGGTTTTGATTTTTCTCTTGATCAAGGATAGAGTTAGTTTTACTTGTTCCTCCACACACAAATGATTAGGGTTAAATTGTAGGAAATACAATACGCATAGTTTCTTTTTGCCCCTAGAATCTGGCTCTGCCTTTTCTCACTGTAGTTCAATGAACAAGCCTAATTGGTATACTCCTGCATTATCATTGCTCTCAGCAATTCTGTGTAGTTAGTTTTCAGCCATAATAATCTTTTGCTGTTATCCATATATCTGCTATTTCTTTAAATATATTAATAACTGCAGTTCAACACCCTCCACCATGTAATTTTCTTGTGCTTTTTAATCAATTGACTCTGTATCATTGACTATTTCAAATATATATATAAATATCAATACAAGAATGAGAATCTGCTCAGGTAGTGGTAGCCAAGTGCCAAAAGAAGAATAATTAACATGTGTTCTAACCTCTGCATCCAAGTTTCGACAAATTAGTTTTTTGTTTCCTTACATTTGGATTGAGTGCTGAAAATTTGGTTGTGTTGCAGCTGCTGGCAAATCAATTGGAACCTCTGACAGAGCAGCAGCTGATGGGTATCACCAACTTGCAGCAATCTTCTCAACAGGCAGAAGATGCATTGTCTCAGGGTATGGAAGCATTGCAACAGTCCCTTGCAGAGACACTGTCCACTGGAGCACCTGCCTCATCTGGTTCATCAGGGAATGTGGCAAATTACATGGGTCAAATGGCTATGGCCATGGGTAAGCTAGGGACACTTGAAGGCTTCATTCGGCAGGTACATTCTTCTTCTGCTTCTATGCAAATACCTTGGCACAGTGGTATGGTTTTGGTGAATAATTGAAACAAATCTTTCACTGCATCCTTGATTTCCTAGTTTATTTAAAATTAATAATCAACATCCTATTATAAAAAAGTAAGTTTGTCCCTAAACCAAATTGTGAGGTATTTCGTCTCTGTATTTTGTGAAAGTCATGTAAAATATCCTGCTCGTCAAATGACATGTGGAAGTTAGATTATAGTCTATAGTAGAACTCTATTTATATATGGGAAGCACTTCACATGTTTGTTGAGAAGGATGTTTTACATGACTTTTATAAATACAATTTTTATAATAGTTTGAGGATGAAAAACATATTTAACTCTATTATTATTATTCCATAAAGAATAATTAAGATGTTTATAGATGAGATATAACATTACACTAATATTATTTCAAGTTATAATTAACAAAAAAATGTCAAAACAGAAACATGCCAAGAGGATAATAATATGATATAATTTCAAGATATGTTTAATCAACAAAAGATTTTTGGTTGGAAGACAAGAATTTTATGTTGTTAACTGTTAGAACTGTTCTACACAAAAATTTTCATCTCCTATATAAAGGTATAATTATTCGCAACGTATCTAGTTTCGTTCCAATGTGTCTAAATAGATGCAAAGTTAAAAGTGGGTACCATTTAGACATATTGGAACGAAACTGGGTACGTTGCGAATAATTATACCCCTATATAAACTAGATTTGACATATGTAGTACTGATTTTTTTTTGTCTGAACTCATGACAATTTAGCATCTCAACCACCAAAGCAAGAATCATTTGCTTACCTAGACCAACTCATTTTGGTTCCATTAAAGTTTCTCATGTGTTGCAAACAATCCCCAAGAACATGCTCCTAAGAACATGCTCTTGTAAACAAACATTTCATGTCTTACTATTTGCAGCAAACAACGCTGTTCAAATATCTTAGTTGTGACTCTTTTTTGTGGTGTTTATGATGATAAGGCCGATAATCTTCGCCAGCAGACTCTGCAACAAATGCACCGAATTCTGACGACTCGCCAATCGGCACGTGCCCTCCTCGCCATACACGACTATTTTTCGCGGCTGCGTGCTCTCAGTTCACTCTGGTTGGCTCGCCCAAGAGATTGATCGGCGTGGTAAATAGTATGTTAAATTAAATTTAATGGATCCATCACCAACCAGCAATACTTGCTCATCATAGGTTTTACTTTGACAAGTTTACTTGTGTTGTATTGCAGTCTTTGTATCACTGATGTTAGTGCTTCATTGAGTCACATTGTGTAGAAACGAAATTGGTGACAAGAAGTATGGTTGTTGTCTCTACTAATAATATTCACCATTGAAATTGTTGAATTGAATGACCTTGTTTCTTCCACACAAATATAGTTGCTTGTGATATATTTTAAGAGTTGTTTCAGTTGCCATTGTTTTTCCAATCCATACAAATTGGTTAGATTTTATTCTTTTATTTAGTAGTTTTGACCATTGTAATAGTAGATAGCACCAAATCAAAAGATTTTTCGATTTTTGACTGATTTATATCATGGGATTTGATCCTAAGCAACTTAATGCAAGATTAAGAGTGATAATTATAAGAATTTAAGTAGCTTACTTATCATAACACACTTTATATTTATACGAATATTTTAAAAAATGTGTACAATTATTGAAGATTGCAGTGATCATAGTTTTACTTATAGGATAAATATTTATTCTTTCACAAACCTATTAAAACTCTGGTAATCACTGAAACCTGCCATGAACCCATTGTGAATCTAATTGCATCACAAAACTCTTTGTGAACTGGACCTCTTACAAAAGCGATCGTGAATAACCTCTTTCAAATTTAGTTAGTTTTTCTAACATTTCCAATGAAAATTGATTAAATAAACATAAATTTATTAATGTGGATTTCGTATTCCCCCAAAACTGAATAGAGTTTTCAATTTAAAAACACATACCAGTAAGATTCACATTAAAGTTTTATTTTTATTTATAAACAACTTAAAGGTGCTCTTTTATTGTCTTTCATAGAGAAGCAAGATGGTGCGACAGCTGGCTAAAATCAATGTCATATTGGCTATCTAATTGGATTGAATGGATAATACAAAAGTATTAAACAATATGTTAGAAACAGTCTTTTAACATATTTTCTTTTATTGGTCAAAATTTATTCAAAACTATAAAATTTGCAGAGGAAGACATAAATAAGTCATACCATCCATTAAATTCTGTAAACTCTAAATAATTTTAAGTTTTAATTATTCTTTTGGTCATTGTTTTTGTCCAAAAATTTTAAATTGGTACTTCAGTTTTTCTAAGTTTTAATTTGATCTGATTTTTTAAAAATTGATGTAATTTAACTTTTTTTGTTCATTTTTTTTAAGACGAATGATTTTTTTTTTATATCAAAATTGACACTATGATTATATTAATTACATTTATCAAGCAGATCATCATTCTTCAATTTTGATGAAAGATTTTTGATCCATCTCCAGAAATTTAACGAAAAGAATCAAATTACAGTAATTTTTAAAAATCGGGATCAAATTAAAACTTAAAAAAATTGGAGGATCAATTTGAAATTTTTGAACAAAAACAGGAATCAAAAGAGTGATTAAACCTAATTTTAACCAATGAGAGTTTTGTTCAAAAGAGTGGTAAATAGTACTGCCTTCCATTTCTCTGATAATAAGTAGAAGAAAAGCTACTAATTTAATTATTTGTTAAAAAAGGCCAGATACCAGAAAAGAACAAACAATTATTTACATCCACTTGTTTCCAATACCAATTCACGTATAACACTCCTATTACATTCCCAAGAATACTAAAACTTTGTAGAGAAACATGTTTGGAATAAGACTACTACAGCTACATATAGTAGGGCAACTTTTTCCTCTGTCCATAAACTATAGTAAATATCCTAATTTCTCAGATCTCGATCATCCATGATAAAATTCACAATTATTGTGTAGTTTTTATGCATGTTATTAAAGAAAGTTAGAACATTTAGTCTTACGTCTTTTAACTTCCTTACACAACTAGAAGTTAAACTTAGTTGATCGAAATGTGTAAACTGTCATAAACTCTACATCACAGATCTTAAAAAAAAGATACTTCCTTACCCAACTATTTTTACACAACCAAATGCACACTATCTTCTACTCCCCGTATTTCTGCATTCCCAAACGAACAGTAAAAGACAATTAATGGGAATGCAGTGACCGGATGCTCCATAAAAAATCATTAGCACCTGTATTGTGGTGAGACCCAATATCATGGAATTATTACACAAAAATACAGTATTATTTCTCTAACATGCTACCCAATGTATTCATATGGAATGATGTAAAATAGACTTACACGTCATAATATTTTCAGCAGTGTGCAAGAATGCACAACAATCAGCAAAAAACATCACTTTCTTAACTTAAGCCAGGAAGAATGAATGCAGTAGTTTGATCCAAAACCAAAAGCATTATCTCATCCAGTACTGATATACAAAAACATTTTAAGATAACTCTTTATTTGAGGAAACAGAACAGCTTATGGCCAAGTTTCAAAAGTAGTTGCTGCTGTAGAAATTCTTCAGAAAGGGAGAGGTGCCTGGATCTTTTGAGGCTGAATCCTGCACTTGGCCTTGCTGACCAACCACGTACTGACCAATGATATGATGCCTCTGCTTTGAATGGTTCACAACGTTCTTCAGCTCTTCCATCCCTTTGAAAAGCAGCATATCGATCACCTGAACGTCCACAATCATTAATGATATTCCTAAAAGCTTTCACAGATATAATTCTTTTGTTTTTAATTGAAGCATCTTTTTCAAAGTCTTCCATGCATTGCATCTGTGAGATACTGAATTTGAATAAAAACTATATGTCAAAATAGAATATATGTTTTTTGCACTGAAGGGGAGAGTCACTGAGCCCAAGTACACAAAAAAATAATACGTGCTTGAAAGTTTCATCTTATCTACGGATCAAAGGAAGAATCTGACATCTTCGGACAAATCCAGACATAAAATATTTAAAAAAAAAGATAGTGGTGTTCTACAAAATTTGCAGAGGTATAGTAAAATTGAGCATGACATGAAATAAGAGATAACAAAGTTATTCATACATGTAAATTTTCCGACAGCCAAAACACCATTCACAGGTTGCCAACAAAAAACCCATTATAGTCTAATAAACTTTTACTCATTCATAGGTTGTCCACTGGAAAACCCAATTTGGAGCCTTAATTAAACAACGTATCAGCAAAACATGTCGTATTTTTTCATATGTTCTCATTATGACATGGAAAAATTCGAAACTAAAACCTCCACCTTTACGTTTGCAAGATATCAGATCAAAGAAATGCAGCCTCCTCTTCATTCAATTATAGAAATATATCCCCTTGAATTAGAGGAGAAAATCCTAAAATCTTAGTTAACAATTACAAAATTCTCCCCATTCGTTATCTTAGAATTTAATCAAGTAACGAATCCACAACTTACAAAGTAAAAACACTTTGTACAATTTGCTCTCGTCAAGTTAATTCAATGTGGAAGACTAAGCCCCTTTTCTGTTGGGAGAAAATAGATGGGGAGATTGGAAATACTGTTCATGGTTTGATCGAATGGAATAGAGTGGTGTCCACTAGTACTTTTCCACTCTATTTCTCACCTATTTTTTATTCATGTGTTCAACTCTCTCCTGTTTTTTTCTCTATTTCTCTTCAACCAAGCACCTATAATTTCCACCTTATTTCTAGATTAATTCCATTTACCTTTTCAATTTTCGCCGGCTTTATTTATTTATTTATTCTTTACCAAACAAACCCTAAATGACGAACACAAGAATTTTCATACAGCATGTTTCATGGTACTCCATTAACAGAACAGGCAATTTGAATGTTAACCAGATTATACATTGAAATACTTGAACAATAACCTTATCCCATAAGGTGAGGCTCGTTGCAAAAATGACATCATTAAACTTTGTTAAAAAACAAAATTGTCAGGATATTATCACATAGGGAGATTATCGAATATCCTTTCTAATATCTCAATAAAAGTCTTTCTTATAGAATTCCTAGACTTAACCAAGCTAGCTGGCTCCAATCTAATTTGAAAGAAACTACCAGCGACCCCATTGATCAATAATTGCAATGCTTCCACCACAAACAGCAAAACATTACATCATTATTATCTTACCGAGAAACAACATCAATAAGAGGGCATTTACTCTATTTTATTTCTGGTTCAAATTCAGATTTTTGTCATTAATTTTTGTAATTACATAACCCTAATTCCCTGCAATGCACTTACTGAACAAAATCAAATCTCTAACACTGAAGGTGAATTGGTGAATGAATAAGTAAATACTAATCTTCGACCACTACCTTAGACCGGAATTGATTGAAGCTCAGAAGAAGATTAGAAAAATGTTCCAAAACCAAATTTTAAAAAATTAAAGAATAATGAAAAGAAATGAAAAATACTTTTGGATCGCTGAGGTTGATGTTCTTGCGGATCTCAGAGGCGATGGTGGAACGAAGCTGGGCGACAGAAGTGACATCGTATAGGTTGTAGATTTCCATGACGGAGGGTAGAGAACGGCACGCTACTCTGAAGAATTCGAACACGCGCTGACGCGCCTCCTCCACACTCGCCGAGTTCGGAAGCACCTTCACATTCCGGAGCACGCTCGCCATTTCTAACTTGTAACTCGGAACTCACTGAGTCACAACTCGATCGCCTTTGCGTTTCTTGCTTCTATTCTTCCCTAGAAATTGCAACTGGTTTATTGCGATGAGAGGAATGGGAGAAAGAACGTATGAGAAACACATGATGGGCACGCGCTCGACGGCATCGTTTCGAATTTGGGCTTTGTGCTTATGCCATGTACACCCTCATTGAGGGATTACTATGTACACCACTTCTTTTTTTACATATTTTTAAATTTACATTCATGTACATTTCTTAAAGGGGGTTCTCCCTGCACCCCAAAAGATTCTCCTGTACTCTCAAAATTGACTATTTTTTCCTCACACTCAGAGTAGTGGGACCCACACTCCATCCTCTTACCTCACTTCACTCACCATTTTCACTCCGTATTCATTCACCTTCCTAAATCACTTATCACTCATTTCACTCACCTAATTCAAACACAAAACACTCACGATTTTACATATTTCTCACTCACTCACGCTCATGGTGCACACAACATTTCACTCACCAACTTTTCTGCACCTCCAACTTCGTATTCCGTTTCAGAAAATATAAAAAGCTTCCACAATTCGTTTCAAACCTTTACGAAACAGATTACGTAAGCTGTTTCGCGAAAAAAGTTAAAATTTATGGAAAACGGAATACGAATTCCGTTTCGTAAAAAAAGTGAAACGGATTCTGTAATCCGTTTCAAAAAAAATTTAAATTTTTTTTTGAAACGGATTACGTAATCCGTTTCACTCTTTTACGAAACGGATTTCGTATTCCGTTTCCCAAAAATGACTAATTTTTCACCGAACCGATTACATAAAACGGATTGTGAAATCCGTTTCAGGGTAAGCTGAAACGGAATACACAAGCCGTTTGGTTAATTTTTATTTTTCTTTTTGGCTGAAATGGAATACAAAAGCCGTTTCGTTTTTTTTTTGCTGAAACTGAATACAATAGTTGTTTCCTTTTTTTTTTTTTTTCCCTTTAACGGATTCTAGAATCCGTGTGAGAGGGTGGTGGATTGGCATGTGGTGAGAGAGAGGAGAGAGAGAGGCGTCAATCATAAACCAATGGATTGCAAAATGATTTTGCCTCGTTCCAAAACTAACAAAGAAAGGAGGCCAAATAATAGATTACTATTCATCAATACTTTTAAGCATACCTTTCTAGTTCTCAACAGTGCTACTTAAAATTCACTGGTTTATGGAACGAGGCAAAATCATTTTGCAATCCATTGGTTTATGATTGACGCCTCTCTCTCTCCTCTCTCTCACCACATGCCAATCCACCACCCTTTCACACGGATTCTAGAATCCGTTTAAGGAAAAATCAAAAAAAAAAGAAGGAAACAGCTTTTGTATTCCGTTTCAGAAAAAAAAAAAAAACGAAACGGCTTTTGTATTCCGTTTCAGCCAAAAAGAAAAATAAAAATTAACCAAACGGCTTGTGTATTCCATTTCAGCTTACCCTGAAACGGATTTCACAATCCGTTTTATGTAATTGGTTCGGTGAAAAATTAGTCATTTTTGGGAAACGGAATACGAAATCCGTTTCGTAAAAAAGTGAAACGGATTACGTAATCCGTTTCAAAAAAAATTTAAATTTTTTTGAAACGGATTACAGAATCCGTTTCACTTTTTTTACGAAACGGAATTCGTATTCCGTTTTCCATAAATTTTAACTTTTTTCGCGAAACAGCTTACGTAATCCGTTTCGTAAAGGTTTGAAACGAATTGTGGAAGTTTTTTATATTTTCTGAAACGGAATACGAAGTTGGAGGTGCAGAAAAGTTGGTGAGTGAAATGTTGTGTGCACCATGAGCGTGAGTGAGTGAGAAATATGTAAAATCGTGAGTGTGTTGTGCTTGAATTAGGTGAGTGAAATGAGTGATGAGTGATTTAGGAAGGTGAATGAATACAGAGTGAAAATGGTGAGTGAAGTGAAGTAAGAGGATGGAGTGTGGGTCCCACTACTTTGAGTGTGAGGAGAAAATGGTCAATTTTGGAGGTACAGGAGAATCTTTTGGGGTGCAGAGAGAACCCCCTTTCTTAAATTATCAATTCATTTTTTTTCGTATTTTACCATCATATTTGGGCCTCAATATGATTATTTAAAACAATAATAAAATCCGTTTATCTGTTTAAATGATAAAACAAATAATATTGATTTTAATTAATTTTTTACGGTGAAGTCACTTGTATATTGGTACAACATGAAAATTTTTATTATATTAAGATTATTTTTTAATATTTATTATACTAATAACATATCTTAAGACTTTATATACACCAGTGATGGATTTGTTTTAAATAGTGATGCATTTGGTCTACAACAATTTATTTTCTTTTTGAATATGTATAAACTATTTTTCTCTTTTGTCGGTAGTCCTACAAAAAGCTTCTAACAATTCACCCATTCCATCAATTTATTTTAACAACATAATTATTAAGCCTCTCTATTTATATACTATTAGCTTTAGAATAAATTATGGTATAACGAATGTATTTACAATACACTTAAAATTTTAAGTGCTCAATTAAAATAGGAAGTAATCTTCCCACTTTTTTTCTCTTCCATGGCACCGATCTGTCCACATTAAAATTAGAGAGAGCAGCCAACAACTTAGAGAAAAATGGTAACGTTTCTTCTCTCTTACATGTTCATTTGATTTATACAAATTTTAACAGGGTAATAAAAAGTGTTACCATTTTTGTTTAAGAAATTGTTGTTACCAATTTTTGAAAAACATAGTTTCGACTCTTTTTTTTTTTTTAAATTGTTTTCATGGTATATCACCGTTCTGTTAATATTTAACTTATCCATGAAATGAAAAAAAAATGACAAAATGTGTGGACAAAAAACTAAATTATAACATTTAAATAATAACAATAATAATAATTGAGTAGGAAAATCTAGAGTTAAATCTATTCTAAATTATGCTAATAATTATTCCCCTTATGCTATCATGATTATGGGCCTCAAAGATGCATCACAGGAAAATCATTCTATGATTCTCGAGCATAACCATTCAATTAACTGTGCTACTCAACTGTATGCTGATAGTTGTCCAATCTTACATTAAAAAATCCCATGACAAGAAAAATTTTAGTTTCAAGGGGGCACAAAGAAATACATGTAGTGCAGAAATTCCACATCTGTATAGTGAGTGCAGTTGGTGTAGAGGATTCAATCAATTGTTTGTTGGCGAAGTTGCATTAAAATTTACATTTCACCACATTCTGCAATGACACAAGCTAATTTTGGCCGGTTATTGGGTCCAGTTGCCACATTCTCAATCTTCCTCACAACCAAAAGGCCATCTCCAAGCACTCTCTGCGCAAAGGGAAGACAGGTCGTAAATGCACAACATATCAAAAGTTTGGGAGAAGGAAGATGCTAGTAACATTTCCAATAGACAAGAGTGCATATGAATTTTTGAGGCAGGTTAAATTTCTTTTTAGACAATAACTGAGAAATGAGCAAGGAATGCAGTCCTCTCCTCAAAGAGAAACGTATCACTTTTTCCCATCACATTTGGCATAGTAAGCAATTAGCAATATGTGCATGCCGAAAAACCTTCACATTTTGACTTGCGTAACTTAAATTTGAAAGTTGATTTGGTTTGTTCAGCTTTCAGGCTTAAGGTATTAGTCTAAGTTTAGAGATATGATAAAATCTTGCAATCTTTGTTACCCAAGTATCTGGCATCTCAATTTGAAGGCATGGAGACATAAAACTTGAGGAGCAATTATATTCAGATTCTGGTGGCTGTTTGAAGAATAATTAATATAAGCAACAAAAGATGCGAGAAGTATACCCCAAAAACGACATGCTTGTTGTCAAGCCAGTCGCATTTTGCGCATGTTATAAAAAACTGCAAGAAAGGGAAAATTTATCAGTAGAAATACAACATCACCAATTTAACGTTGCCACTGAGAAAAGGAAAGGAAAAGGGGGTGACCATTGGAAAGTTACCTGACAACCATTGGTATTTGGTCCACTATTTGCCTGCAGATTATAGAAACTGGACTTAATCCTTTTTTACATTATAACAAGTGAAAGCATAGCATTATTTAGCATACATATCGAATCAATTGATACCACAATTGGTTGAAGTTAGCCCAGAAAAATCAATATGATTCTAAAGTGTTCAGGAAGTAGAACAATTGTAAGTTAGTCTGATACGAAATATAATGTAAATTTGCTTATATAAGGGCTGTCAATTAGTGCTCCAGTTAAGGAGCTATTTTCACGAATTGATAACCATTGTATGATTTCACAGTGTGCAGGATGCAAAAGCTTTGTAGATTAACCTGTTAGGAACTGTCGTGTAGATTTGTGTAAATACTGTCAAATAGTGCTTCCAGTTACGAAGCTATTTAAGGAATTGATAAACATTGTAATCATTACAGTACAGAAGGCACAAACAAATACATACCATCGACAGAAGACCAGGGCCAGTGTGTTTGGCAATAAAGTTTTCATCATCAAGCTTAAGTCCATAGATTGAAACACATCCACTACCATCACCCTGCCAAGGAAGAATTTATTATAGTAAGGATTTTCTATAAAACTAGGATTAGTTCTATTTTTGCTCCTAACAACATTTATCCAAGCCATACAAATCTAATAAATTAAATGTGGGGCAGAACTGCATGCAGGTAAATTCAAAGATAGATCAATTAATGCATACACATGAACAGCAGTACTAACTAATAAAAAAAATAGCAATGCTAAACAAATTGAATTTAAACCCAAGCATGTCCAGAAGTGTTTGATTAGGTTTGGAAATTGGATTATTGGTATTTTGGTGGTGGATACCATGATTTAACATCATTTGTCTTCAAGAAATTGATCAGGTTTAAGAAAAAGATAAGGAGCTATACAATACAGGAATGAAACTTTAGTATGAGGAGTATTAGCGGAAAGAAAGGACCACAAGTGAGATTAATGTGGTGGATGTAAAAAAAGGATTAGAGACAATATCTTATCTTTAAAACTAATGGTTGCATGGAAGACTATCATTATCATAGTGCTTATGCACCTCAAGTGAGATTTCTTCTGAAAGAAAAGGTTTGGGCCGGTGGTGGTTCACTGCATTTTATAAGATAAAAAAGAATCTTATAGGCAAGAATCAAAATGGACATATTGGTAGTGAAACAAGGAAAACTGATAGTTGATGGTGGTTTTGGTTGTGAGGAGATAAACAAGGACGACAATTTCTTCTTATGAAGCTTGTTTTAAGAAGTGGGAGTAACATCTAATTGTAATTCTAATTATCTACAAAAGGGAACTTTGAGGTTGTAAATTGTATTTTTTTGTAGGATTCCAAATAAAAAGACCTTACAAGGATTACAAGAAAACTCTAGAAGAAAGCCTTACTACACACTACATTGGCTTTTGGTCCTTGAAGTTTGCAACAACTTCATAGCACAACTCGATTTTCATGCAAGTACTTTTTGTCTCAAAAGTTCTTGCTTTTTTTGTTCTGCCTCTGCTCTGGAGTGTTGCTCACCCTTTCATTTATAACTTACTCAAATTATTAATGTCTTAAATTTTGGATTATTTTTTATTTTGAATATTTTTGTGTGTAGTATAAATTTTTAAGGGACTGTATTTAAAATCTTCAAAATAGCAGTCATCCCACTAACCCACTACAGCAGTTTCACAGTGAACCTCTTCACACAGCTATAAGGGATTCATCACTAGTAAGATAGTTTCCAAAAAAATGTTGGGCAAGAAACATGGAGTTTATAACTAAGTTAAGCATCATGTCATATGCGTACAATAAGATCAAACCATGCATATGCATCACCTTATTTTATTTTCATGAATGTCGACATAAACACCTCAGCTATTGCATAGTACATATTTAACAGACAAAGTCAAATAAACCAGACCAGAACAGTACCTTAACAAAATCACCAGCTTGAATCATAAAATCCTTAATCACTCTATGAAATTGACAACCCTTGTAACCAACCGGAAGTCCAGCTTTTCTGCCAATAAAATCAGATCATGAGAAGTATTATTTAACTTAAACCCCAAAAATGCAAACAATCTGGTCGTTTGAATGAGTTTCGGGATAGATTTGGGTTGACTCCAGCCTTCCATATTCACAGAATTGTACTTCTATGAGTACAATAATGATTTCAACTACCCCCTTTCCCAATAAATAGATGTATGCAGCCTTATCCCATCAAGTGGAGAGACCATTTCCAAAATTCAAAACGTCTGGTCACAAGATAACAACCTTATTGCACCGAGACAACATTTGACTTAATACTATCATTATGAATTCAACATTATGACAATCATGAACACAAAGACTGAAAACCAAGAAAGCAACACTAAACATCCTAGCACTGATCCTCATCCAACTTTCAGACTTTGAAAGCAGGAAACAACAATAAAGTGTTGCCAACTAGGATTAAGGCTAAGAATCTTACATTGAAATTCACTCGTTTAAACTACCAGAGTATACTACGGTGATGATAATGATGTTGTGGGCATCGCAAAAAAATGCACAGTAATAGATTGAAATCGTAATAACTATCTTGAGTCTAAATGAAAAATTATAAAAAACAAAATATCCCAGTGAAACATTGGGGAATATTATTGGGATGATTTTAGCATCCATCTCCTTCTTTCCCCATAAGTGGATAGACCATTTCCAGAATATAAAACTATGACCTTCAGGTGACAAGATAACAACCTTACCTTATCACCCCATACCAACATTTGACTTAGAAATACCATCATTATGGCAATCATGAAAACAAAGTCTGAAAGCCAAGAAAGCAACACCATTATTCTAGCAGTGATCCTCATTCAACTTTTAGACTTTGAAAGCAGGAAATGACAAGAAAGTGTTGCCATCTAGGATTAAGGTATGGATCTTATATTCCAATTCAGTAGCATAAACTATCAAAGTATACTACAGGGATGATAATGATGCCATGGACACCTAAAAAAAATGCACAGTAATAGATCAAAACCTTCATAACTATCTTGAATCCAAAATGAAAAATTATAAGAACAAAAACAAAGAGAGACGGAAGACCACAATAGATTGTTGGATAGACTGGAGAAGACTGTTTCACTACCTGTACTCCCCAGTGCAGAACTGCCTGCCAAATAACAAAAACCAAATTCATCAATTGATCTGGAGATGATTGTGTCAACAGACAGAATCTGAATGCAACACAAACATCCACAAAAAAAGTCCAAAACATAATTAAGGAGTGAAAACAAAATGAAATGGTTTCACTCCCTTGTTAGGGTCTATATAAGCACGTGTAGTTACAGACGAAACATCAAAACTTGAAATATTTTCGGGAACCAAAAACGTACTTAAAACCATTTTTTTTTTGTTTTCTCCAATTCGTGGAAATTCGTTCACAACCTTAACAGCAAGGTTAACTAACAAGCAAGGCTCAAAGCCAAGTGTCAGAAAATAGTTATCAGCATAGCCCTCAGTGGTTGCAGCAGAAGTACTCAAAGTCAAGGCACAGATAAATAGTTATCAGCATATAACCTCGGGAGGAATTAAAAACCAACAAAATTTTTATAAGGACCAAAGTCAAAACCTGAGATATTTTCTCGCACATAAACATATTAAAACTTCCTTTTTCTAATTCGGGAAAGTTCATTCACAGCATGATAGCAGAAGCCAATGTTCAAATGAAGAAGTCTGAGCATAAAGCACAGTGGTTGCACCACATCTATTCTAAATAAGTAACAATAGAGGCTTTACAAAAATCGAACGGAGAAACGAACCTGAAATTCTCGGCGGTTTTGGGCGCAATGTCGGCGAAGAGTTCCATCTTGATTCGACCAGCGGGTATGTTGCCGATGGTGACATCGAAGAAGACGATTGGGTTCTTAGGGTTTGGAGGACGCACGTGCCACTCCACACCCGCGCTTGTGTTCGTGGTCGCGTTCCCTACAACCGTAGCAGCCATTTTCACTTCAGACAACTACTGCGTAACGATTCCAAGAGCTTCACGCTCGCTTTTTAAATTGAAGTGAAGAGAGTGTGGAATAAAAACCAAATGGAAAATAATAATAATAATTTATATAAAAAAATAAAAGTATACTTTTTCTTTTACATTTTATATTTTAACATTTATCCTTATTTATTATTTTAAAAATTAATTATTTTATAAATAATTTATCTTTAATCATTATTTTAAGCACGCAGCGCTAGCCACTTGACCAAAAGTCAATGTTCACACTTTGATACTTAATCCCTCGGTCCCACCACGATTCCGCGACTCTGCAACTCTAACTCTAATTCCCCCGCTCTTCGGGAAATCAAGGGGACTTACCACACGCTGCCCCATTTCCGTCCTCGGCAGGAATCGAGCACGCGGCCTTGCTCTGATACCAAAGGATGAGCACGCAGCGCTAGCCACTTCATTATTTTAAATATATCTTCTATCTACTAACAATTATTTTAAAAATTAATCATATACTATTTATTAATCTTAATTTAAATTAAAGTACAAATGTAACACCCTATTTAATTTATAAGCGAAATTAAATGTAGCATCGTATAAATATAACATACAAGCGCAGTCCGAGTGTTCGAAACTCAACCTCTTACAACTCATGGCACACCACGATGCCCAAGAGAAAATTGGATAAAGAGTTAACTAAAAGTATATAAATCTAAAACCATCAATTACGCGGGTCGCAGCCCTAGATAAACTCATATGAAAATATAAACTAGTCCAAACCACATGGACTATACAGCAAAATTACCACCTTCCTGTTGTCAACGGGTGTTCCTCGACTCTGCTCACACCAACAAAGATGATCATCGCAAAAGAGAGTACACACAGCAGAACACACAACAACAAAAGTAGGGTAAGCTAGAGCATAAAATCATTTCATCAATGGAGTCAGATACATTTTCACAGTCCATCATACATACATCACACAAGCATATTACGACCTTCCAAACAATACACTACGACTCGACTCGACTCATCCGGATATATATATAACTTGGTCGGATTCAGCGGATGCTTGCACTTGTGGTGGATACCTCTGCTCACCCCCGAGCTATGTGTTACAAGTATTATAATGAATCAATATTCCCTCACCACAAGGTTAGCCCTTAATGAATTTCGGGCCTCCTGCTACTCTCACCACAAGAGTCAGTCCGCTCTAGGTGAGACTAATTGACCCCTTAGAGTGTCAGGATGCAACCTTACCTAGTTATACAGATGGGGCACCACCATGGACACCCACTACCAAGGGCTATGGGATTACGTCCCGACCACTGAAGCGTAACCCCAGAGGTCTCACCTAGAGACCCCAAGGAATTACACGCTGACACAGACCAACATTCATAAATCAACAATATGAGAATATTAAATCATATTTACAATTTCATACCAACCCCAGGAATTAATTCCTCATACGCATCACATTTTGAATCTATACCACTGATCATCACCACCCCATGAGTCTAGGGCCTCATCTCATATCAATACCATGTTACTTTAGTTCCAACCCACTCATTCATTTTACATGCCAAATTCCCACAATACCCATCATTCACCATTTATGAATCATGTCACGCATATATAGCAATCCATTAGGCATATATCCATACATATGTACATGTATCTCATCATAGCAATCATACCCAAACAATTCCAATCATCCGAGAGTAAACACACAACCAAACACAACACTGTCTCGCCCAACCCCTCGCTCAGGCTGAAGGGTCTCGCTCAAGCGAGACATTCTCGCTCAGGCGAGTCCCCTTTGCCTAGGCGAGGGCTCGAAAAGAACATCAAGAAGCAACGCGGGATCTCGCTTAGGCGAGACCCCTCTCGCCTAGGCGAGATGTTCGCTCGCTCAAAATTTTGAGCGGGTCGCCTGGGTGAATCCCTGTTTGTCTCGCATAGACGAGACTGGCTCGCTTGGGCGAGATTAATAGGTCTCGCCACTGTTCCACCTGCAGCAGTCATGTTTTTCAAACCAACCAAACATACGAAGTATTCTCACGCATCAAAACGAAGGATCAATCCATACAATCAACAACCAACTCAAACACAGGCCAAAACAACTCGAAACTAGAAACCCTAACTTCCTGTACTTGGAAACAGAGGTCGACAGAAACCTTGACGGCACGGCAGCGAGTACCGCAGCTTTAGGAATGGACTGGAGAGCTGAAAACAGCGGAGAAACAGAACCAAGGGTGGATTAATACGAAGCCCTAACTGGAATAATGCCAAGGAGTAGGAACTGGGTTTGAGTTAGCTCGAAGTGGACCTTAGGGCAAACCCTAGCAGAGCGTTCTGTGAGGGGAAAGGGAGGGTGACGGCTGCTAAGTCTTCTGCAAGAATGAAAAGTGAGAGTTAAGGTAACATGAAAAATGGTTTTATCAATTGGGCCAACCTTAGGCCCAAACACAAGAGGGCAACCCTTAACTTTAGGGCAGAAATGGCCAGTCAAACTTTAATGGGCCTTAGAACAAACATGCATGCGTGTGTGTATGCAATTTTAAATATGCATAATTTTATATTAATATAATAATATTAAGTTAATATGTAAAATAAAATTATATTTATTAAAAATAAAGTGAAATATATAAGAAAATATAAAAAAATAATTGTTGATATATAGAGAAAAAATTTATAAAAATAACAGTAAATTTTAAAAAATTTAATAAATAATTATATTTTAAAAGATAAATTTGATAATGTGAACACAGCAAGGAAATCCTCTTTATATATTACTAGCGAACACACAGGCGCTATGTGTATTCGCATTTTTTAATTTTCAAAAAATTTAAGATCAATAACAAATATATAATTTTTAAAATAGTGTTAAATATAAAATTAAAAAAAATAAGATATGTAAAAAGAAAATTTAAATAATGATTTAAGACAAAAGAGATTTTAGAAAAATGATTAAAAGTAAATTATTTATAAAATAATAAATTTTTAAAATAACTAAAGATAAAACGGATATTATGAAATGTGGACACAAAAAGAAGAATTCCCTTTACTTGTTAAGAAGAAGATTATAAATTCTTTTAAAAATTAAAAAATACGACGTATATATCGTTATAGATTCTTTTAAAAATTTAAAAATACGACGTATGTATTCGCTAATAATAATAATAATAATATTAAAAATTTCGGTAAAAATTATTAAGTGTTAACGGTTTAATTTTTCTGTTTATTTTTAAATATAATTACTTGTTCGTCGATTCTCTCATTAAAAAAAGTTGTAAGAATAATGAAATTTGGCTAAATTACGGTTTTAATCATTTTATTTATTTATAAAATTCAACTTCATACCTCTACTTTTTAAATGCCTAATTCCATAATTTTTTTTTAATTTCAAAAGTACTATTTTAGTTTAAATCAATTGGACATCTTAAAAAAAAAAAGATTGGGAGGGTAAAAAAATTGACTTAATTAGAAAATAAACTGATACTAACTTCTGGACTTTCTGTGACACACATCTTTATACATCATTTAAAATTTGGAAACTATAATACTTAAAAATTATTATTGTAATAAACATAAAACTTAATTACACATTTTACAGTTAAACTTCTCTTTCCCTCACCAACGGCACTTCCTCACTTTCACCCACATTTTCGCAATCATAATTTCACCAATATTAACACAATTCTACATATATGTTGATGGTGATTCTGTACTTCAAAATGACGACGAAAGAGTAGCGCAAGACAGAAAAATCACTGGTGGAGGAGACAATGTCTTCAATATTCCTAATCGAGTAAGTTTCGGTTTGTTTCTTTTAGAGTCTCTTCGTTGATTATGGAAAAAATGTGAAATGTTGATTTCATTGTTTATTCATCTCTTTAAGTTTCAACCTTTGTTGATGAATCTTACAACGGTATCTCCACAACCATTCACAGCTTGAGCTTATGATGTGTTGTTCTGTGGGACATCGAAGCCCTTTATGACATATGCAGGCACTCTCTTAATCTTAATAGACCGATGATGAACGCTACGTTAAGCTCATTAAACATAAAAGAAATATGTAGTTTTTAAGATTAACCTAGATCATAATCATAAGGAACATGAATCATTATTCCAATTTTGATTCAACAATTTTAAAACTTACTGTTTGCATATCTGTTCAAGAACTACACCCTGAAACAATCCTTCAACCATTTTATGGTTTGTGAATAGATTGAGGTCCTTAATTCTATACTATAGCAAAACACTGATGTTTCAGAATATTCATTGCAATATGAAAAGTTAAGACAATTATCACCTTTGTTGGACAAGTTTGTGATTTTTGTCAAACATCTTAAGACAATTATCTTCCATTGTCAAGACAAATCCTTTATGCAGCAGGTGGCATAAACTCAACAGGTTTGTCTTCATGCCAGGCACATATACAAGCTCTGCCATTGTTTCTTTGCCATCTTTATCTCTAAGAAAAACTCTGCCAAAGCCTTCTGCAGTGAGACTGCTATCACCTACACGACAAACTCTTCTCTATGATAAATTATCCAAACTAATGAACCATCCCCCCTTTGCTGTGATATGAATAGAACAGCCAAGATCTAAGTAAAAGGAAGTTTTATTTGAGGATTTAATGCATGTGGTTGACATGAGCATCACAACTTTAGAATCTGATTCTTCATCTTGGGCCAAATTTGGACGATTCATGGGCTTGTTCTTGTCACCTTCTCCTTCTCAACACTCTATTGCTACTGACCAAGTTTTTGACAGTTATGACATCTCACTTCTCTCTTGTCAAATTTCTCTCCTTACTATTGTTGGAGTTGTTCTCTTGCTCTTATGGTTGATAATTTTTCTTTCCTTTAAAAGAATAACGAGTTTCACTAGATTTATGATATTGATGTTTCTGGTTAACACTTGATTTGTTTCCCTTCTAGGACCCTTTGCCTTTTCCCTTGTAATTTGATCGTGCTTGAAGTTCCAGTTCTTGAGTGGATGTTCCCTCATTGATTCTCATCTCATATTCCTCAAGGAAGTGTTGTAGTTCTTCAATCTTCACAGTATTTAAGTCCTTTGACTCCTCAAATGCAACAACTATATATGATCAAATTATGGTGACAAAGCCGTCAATATTTTGTCTACCACTTGTAGATATGAAATCTGCTCCTTGCAGTCCCTCATAGCTTTGACCAGTTCTTGAACCTAGCAGTTGATTTTGCCTTCTTAATGTATGCAGCTTAACCTTGTTTTTTTTTTTTTTCTTTTTCACCATATGTTTTCATCAAAATCTCCCATGCTTTCTCTGAGGTAGACACCTTGGAAATCTTTTTGAACATCTTTGAATTGACACATTAGTAAATGAGAAACCATGCCTTACTATCAAGTTTTTGTTGCTGTTTGAAAAATAGTTCCTCAGTTGCATTCCTACTAAGCTCTGCAAAACTAGTTGGCACACCAACTCTAAGACAATCTTGGAAGCAAAACACCACCAACATTTTAACTCTCCAATTATCAAATAATTTCTCATCGAAAACAGGTAGAGATCCTACAACAAAATTGCTTGAGTCAGCCATATTGCACCTTAATCCTTCTTCAACTTTCTTTACACTGCTGTTACCTCGAAAGATTCTTCTACACATGTTCTTGACTTTCATGAATTCCACTCAACCACCACACTCTCAAATATAAAGGTGAGAAAACAATGAAGAATCACTTATAAGTCACAACTCACAGAAAGATTCGTACAAAACGGATTTATCTTGGCTGCTTTTTCTCAATTATCAAATGCACTGGTTTAAGCTTTTAATATCAAGTTATCAATCACTCATGAAAAAAAAAATGAATTATATATTTAATAGATTGTGAGTATTACAATTACTTAAAAACAATATGCCCAGCGTTGTTTGTATACAATCTTGTATTAAATTTAAAACTTTGAATTATGCGTAACAGCTTTTACTATTATGCAATACTTTGAAGAAGCTAAGAGGCAAGAAATATCAAGACAAATGGAAATGTTATTGTCAACCTTTTCTTTATGATCTCCTTCTATTGCTTGTAAAATGTAGGTTCCTTCTAGTTTTGGAGATACAATGATTTTATCAGTCTTAGATTCAAATTTTGCACCTTATTACTGCTTGTTAAGTTCTATAACACAAGTGCTACCTTAGAAAGATTTTTCGGACATATCATTTATATTTTCTTAATAGTTGTTTTAATTATACAGTTGTTGTTTTAACATTTCTTAATGTTTTAATATATATATATATATATATATATATATATATATATATATATATATATATATATATATATTTATATATATAAATAAATATATATATCATTGATGTTTTCATAGATTCCTCTTTAACCTGAACTAATCATAGGAATGTAACAAATAAATTTCCAACAAGCTCTCAAGTATCAGTACATATAGGAGCTAAAATCACATGCATAATATTAAATCTTCACAATAGAAGAAGATGAACAATTATCTATTTAGTGGTAAACTTTTTAAATTATCAAACAATATATCAAAAATAAGTTATCAATGACAGTTTATCGTAAGAATTTAGGAAACAAAATTCAATGTAGAATTTGATCCGATAGTAAAGAACTCAAGGTCATATATAAGAACATATATACACATACAAATTATTTAGTAATGTCCTAATGCAAGCATGTATATGTAGAAGTTTCATCATAAGTCTTAAGAAACATCATCACTGCCATATGTACAATTTTTGAATGTGAGCAATCTTCTCCCAGTCTTCGCCTCCTTCCTTGCAACGTTGTTCAAGCAAAGGACAATCATCGATTTCAAGACATGAAACTGATTTGGGAAGGCCCTCCTTTGGTAAGCGTCGGAGGTTGGGGCAGGAGTAAAGGGTCAGTGTTTCGAGAGATGAGAGTTGATAGAGGCCCTTGTAGTCCAATTGTATTAGATTTGGACTATAAGTAATGATTAGAGAAGTTAGAGAAAAAGGAAGCAAACCTTCATCAGGAAAACATTCTGCATCCACATTTTCAATCCACAAGTTTTTCAAAGAAGGATTGTCTCCCAAAGCACCTTTCAATAAGCCAATAAGTCTGGAGCAATTCATGAGTCTCATTTCACATAGATTTGGTGGCAAACCTCCATCAGGGAAGGACTCAAGTCTTGGACAATCTTTTATGCTAAGCATAGTGAGAGATGGAAGCAGCATATGCATGTTTGCAGGCAATGATTCAAATTTTGGGCAGTCCGTGATTGTCAGATATTGGAGATGATTATGAGCTTGATCATGTGAAATCATGTGTAAATTACTAAATCCTTTGAGACTAAGCATCGTGAGTGTCGGGAAGAAATGTAATGGAAAGGTCCATAGAGAGACAGAGTCATCACTGATTTGGCAAGCGTTACACAAATCAAATGAGCAAGAAACAATGTGCCCAACCATTTCCATGAACCATACTTCCTTGTTGTGTCCGCCGATGCTGAGCTCTGTCAAAGTAGCCCCGTTAATTTTCAGCTTTCCATAGTCTTTTATTCGTAATACTACAGCTCTGGGAGCGGAAGCATCAAGTTGTTGGCAGTCTCTAATGTCTAGTATTTCCAAAGGAAAAAGTTGCTCTGGGAGCTCTCCTTTCAGCTTGGGACAATCATTTATATAAAGTCTTTGAAGATTTGGAAAAACACCTTTCACAACTTGGCATTCCCATTTTTCCCATTGTTTCATAGAGGAGAACTCCAATGTTTCAAGGGATTTGAATGAAGAGGAGTAGTTACCATGAAAATCAGCATCAATACTCACTATCCCATCAATTCTTGCAATCCTCAAGTCTTTGAGAAATGGCAAAAGTCCAAGGGGAGGTAAATGTTGGCAAGATTCACATTCCTCCAACACTAAGGACATCATATTCCTCAACGAATTTTCTAGTAACCAATTTGGAAGTTGTTTGCCACCATAGCTAAAGATCGACAACTTCTTTAAGTTTTTGGAAGGTTGCAGATTCTCAATTACATTCTCTTCCTTTTTTGAATCAATAGAATTCCCATTCCTCCTCGAGTCCCATCGCAACTTTAGCTTCACAAGGTTTGTTTTATTCTTCAAATCTGCCTCTAATGCATCCAGAGAGTTCTCAATATTCTGCAGCTCCTCAATTGATAGACTTCCATCAAGATTTAGCTCTCCTAGTCGGTGAATACCGAACTCCTTGCTATGGCCAACAATAAAGGGACTCATCATTACTTTAAGACTCTTCAGTTTTCCCAAATGCAGTGGCACTTTTCGCACTTTAGTCTTCATAAATTCAAGTCGACACAAATTTGTGAGTAAATGCAAATCTGAGGGTAACTTCTCCAAATCTCTACAATAGTTCAACTTCAGTATTTGCAAGTGGGAGAGTGAACATATCTTTTCAGTTAATTTTTTTATTGGTGTATAGGAGAGGTCTAATGATCGGAGATGCTCAAGATTGCCGATAGAGTCGGGTAGCTCTTGAAGGGCAGAACAATTAAACAGAGATAAGATCCGTAAAAATTTAAACTTGGAGAACAATTCATGTATTGACATATTGATACAAAACTTACCTCTACCTTCTGGCATAATAAATGTACGTAACTTTTCTGTATTACATAACTTTCCAAACCCATCAAAATGTTGTTTGTATCCAAGTTCAACTGAAAAATGACGTGTTACTTTTTGTATCTTCTCTGTTTTATCAAATTCCCACATGAAATATATGCCTCCACCAACATATTTTGCCAAATCGTTTAGAAGGTCGTGCATAACAAATACTTCTTCGTTTCTAGCTAATTGTTGGAAGAAGGACCTTGATAGTAAATCATTAAAGTATTGTTGGCCAACTTCTTCCGGAGTTCTGCTGTGTTGACAATGTAGCAAATTTTCAGTCATCCACAGCTGAATCAAACACTCCTTTTCAAACTTATAATCCTTGGGAAATAGGGCACAGTATGCAAAGCATATCTTAAGATGGGAAGGAAGGTGGATATAGCTCAATGCTAATGCAGGGATAATATCACAACGCTCTTTCGAAAGTTCCCATATTTCGCTTCGGAACACAGTGTTCCATTCTGAAAGTGATGATTTGTTGTATAACAGGCTTCCCATTGTTTTCAAGGCAAGAGGTAGTCCCTTACATTTTTCTACTATCTTCATGCCAATCTCCCTGCATTCTGGATTTAGTTGTGTATCATCATCTTGGAATGCATGTTTAGCAAACAACTTCCAACAATGATCTTCATGTAATTGCTTTAGAGAGTGAATTCCTGACCGCATGGTAGAAGCAACTTCCTTACTACGAGTGGTGACAAGAATCCTACTCCCTTGGACTCCGAACACAAGGGCCTTCTGCACTTCTTCCCATTTAAGCTGGTTTTCGTTCCAAACATCGTCCAAAACTAGAAGAAATTTCTTCCCTGTCAAATTTTCTTTCAATCTTCTATGAACCATCTCTGTGTCTCTACTATCATCAGTGAATTTAGTAATAGCCTCAAGAATTGATCTTGATACCTTGAAAACATCAAATTCATCTGAAACACAAACCCAAGCTTTGACAACAAATTTAGCCTCATCCACCCTTGGGTCATTGAATACATGTTGAGCAAGAGTGGTCTTACCCACTCCGCCCATTCCCACAATAGAAAGTATTGATGGCTGGTAACGATTGTTGATGTCAGATGTCAGCCAGTCAAAGATCAGTTCTTTATCATCATCTCGACCATAGATATCAGTTCCAACAACCAATGATGTTGTTTGTGATTTCTGTGGCAGTTCATTGCTCATCCCATATCCAACACCGCTAGCTGTTTTCAATCCTAGAGCACCCTTTTGGCTTGAGAGAAATTCTAAGCTGTCAAGGTTTTGTTCCATCCTAGACTCAATTTCCTTGTTAAAGGATCTAATAGGAGAAGATTTGAAGAAATTGAATACCTTGCAAGAACAGCCTGAAAAGGTTTGAGATTCAGATTCAACATCCACTTGGCTTTTGGAGAGATTTTGTAAATCATCCAAGAGATCCTCTGCATCAAGGACAGCATCTTTGACCTTAAGCAGCCAGTTTCTGACATGTGGATCTGTGAACTGCTTTCGCTCTGCATCATCAGCAAGAGAATGGATAGAGTGCAGCTTGGTTTCCAACTTGTTCAGCAGCTTCTCATCAAGCTTTCTTGCACGAAAGAAATCGAGAATTTGAGGAGAAGCTAGCTTCTCGAATGCAACCTGAAGAAAAGCAGAAAGAAGAGCACTACCAACAAATTCTAATGCCATGGTATGGATTCAAGTGCTGCTGCTAGCTTGTGCCAATGACTCAGTGCAGTGCAGGGTTAGTGTAGTATTGAAAGGGCAATAAGGTATTTGACCAACACTTTCTTCTGCGATAGTGAAGCCGCCAATGATTGCTGAGTCTTCCCCACATCACATACTTCAACAGCTGAATCCCTTCAATGAATGATTGGCTATTATTATACTGTTAATTAATTAAGCGATTTTTTGTTTTAAATTTAGATATATATTAAAAAAACATGTTAAAATCTATTAGTTTATTAGTCTGTATATTAACTTTTCATGTGATTATTTTTTTGGCTCTGCAGTGTATTTTACTGTCGAATTTTTTTTCATGATATAAAATAGTATGTATAGTAATAATCCAACATTTAATCTTTGTAGAATAATCTTACACTGTATTTTCTTTGTTGGAATTCGATATATTCTGGTATAATATTTTATGAATGATTGTTTTATGATGAAGTGAATGATGATATTGTTCTTCCATCCCTTTGAGATATGCAAGATGGTCTCTCTCTATGTACGTCACCAGATTTTGACTTATCAGCAAGTTCTACATAATCTTTTTATTGATAACCTCACTCTTGAACTTATACCCCTACAAAACTCTTTACACAGTTCCTTTTCTTGTGTAGTACAGGGACGGTAATGGATCAATTATTAAATTAAGTTTGTATGTATATAATTTTTATTTTGATGTGTAACATATGTGTCAATTAGATTTAGTTGAAAAAAATGAAAAGTAAATATATAGTTAAAAATAATTATTTATTTAAAAATAATAGGTATTTTCATATAAAGAATAAAGTTGGCAAGCAGATAGGTTTACCATATTAATATTAACTAAAAATAATATAAATTAATAGAATTATTTAAGTGACTATGAAAAAAGAATAATGAACATTTAGAGTTCCTCATTTCTTTTATGGTATACCGACAAAAAATAAACATATATTAAAACTCATAATACACCTAAACAGATAACTGAATACGACTTTGAAATGGGAAGACCACAACGGAAACACATGTAACATGGTGGTGGAACATAGACTCATTTTTAAACCACACATACCCCAATATTTAAACATCGAATATCTCACATAAGTACTTCGGTTTTCCAAAACAAAACAACCTATAGTATACGTCGACAGAAAACACTGAACAAAAGAGACATGAGAGATTGAGATGATAACATATAGTCACAACCTTCGATTGCTATGAAACCACGATTCCACCGAACACGTTCCCAGAGAGATGAAAACTTTCACCAAACACCTCAATCTTCTATCAATCTTCCATCCCCATTTTCCTTGAAAAAAAAATCCTAATATCGCAGCAAAATGAATGTCAATATCTGTTAATTAAAATATCCTATTCTAACACATTTTTAATATATTAATTATTAGAAAAACAATAATATACATTACTCATTTTATTTTGCCTGGTCATTATTTATTCATAATCATGCCTAATTACTGTTCCTTCAATGACGTTTAATCGAAAAATATTTTTCTGACACTTGAAGAACCTATCCGTGAAAGTTTGAAATGTGAAAATTTGAAATGTTTAAAAGGTAAATGATTTTCAACTTTTGCAAAAGAAAAAAATCTCTTTGAAATTTTTAACAACAATAAAACATAGTTATTTTATTATTTAATTCATATTTTATTTTATTTTTTTTTGTAAATTTTTAGATGTTCAACACTATTTTTTGTTGGATTTTCTGCTAATTTAAATTTTTGTACGTTTAATTAAATTCTAATTTTTAGCAATATTAAAATATAATTATTTTATTATTTTTTAACTTTTTATTGGTGTGCATCAAATAAAATATTAAACACATTTAATAATACTTATGAACATTTTTATCCTCTAACTAAAGTAAAATTATATTAATATTTATTGAGTCAGAATTCATTTGATAACACATCTGACTATACAATTTTTTGTAAAATTTAATGAGTATTAATTATTCTTAACCAGTCCTAAGAACATTGTGTAGCTATAGAAATGTAAAAAAAAATCGTATTATTCACGAATAAAACTCAAAAGTATATAAATGGATACTCGTAGGTAATGAGTACGAGTATTTTTAATACCCGCATGTTAACGGGGCGGGTACGAGTATCATAGTATCTGTACTCGTGGATACTCGTACCCGTTATACTCTAATTTAAATTAAAAAAAAATATGATTAAAATATTAATATATTGATTTTGAATAAACTATTTTTTTTATCAATTAGTTTTTAAAAAAATTTCATTTCTTTGTAAACTGTCATTCAGTACTATTTAAATGAGTTATTTGGACTTTGTTTGAAATTTCTGAATGTTATATATATTGTATTTTATTTGAATTTACGATTAAAATATATTGTTAAATATTTTTATTTTTTTTAAATATTCGTGGAAACCGTGAATATCCGTGAATATTAAAAAATTATGCAGGTACCCGCATAACGAATACTTGATCGATATGGGTATAAGTACGAAGTAAATATTTATTTAGCAGGTAGGGTAGGGTACGGAGAATTACTACCCGTACCCTACCCATCCCGTTGACATCCTAAATAGCAAAACTTATTAAAATAATATGAATTTATATAACGGATTTTCAAAAACAAAAATACTCTTATATTCTTTCATGCGTATGATAGTTTTCTTAAAGACTAACCAAACATTTTAAAAATTTTGAAGTCTCTACCAAACAAGAAAAAATATCGATTATTGGTAAAGTTTCCCTTGTGGTATTGAAGCCTCGAATGGTCGCCCTTTTATCCAAAAATAAACATTTTGAAAACTCTAATGTCGGAAAAGTTCAGTCTTAAAATAAACATTTTGAAAATAAACATTTTTGTCACAGATTTCAACTTTCATGTATTAAATGTCAAATTTTGGACTTTATGCCCAAAAGAGGGAATTTTGAAAAACCTAATTTTCTTGAAGTTCAGTCTTTAGCCAAAAGGAGTTCTGATTGTGGCAAAATTTCCTCATTCACAGTTAAAAATTCATGATGCTCAATGGAGATTTTCCTTTTTTATCTGTATGAGAGTCAAGCAAAACAATAAATACAGGAAGAAGATCATCATTGACAAGGCAGGACATGACACTGTGTGTCGAGCACACGTGAAGAGTGAAGAATTAGATAGACAGACAAAGGAATATGTTACTATATTTGCAACATATGTTACGATAAAAATATAAGAAAAACATATCCATTACTATGATACAAATAACTAAAAAACACATTTAAAAATATTTAAAGTATAAGTTAAAAGAAATAATATAATATCTAGCACAAAATATAAATGAATATATATTTCAAGGATTTCAAACAAAATTGTATAATTTATTAAGTATTTTATTCACAAAAATAATATAGGGGTGAATTGTTAGAAGCCTTTTTAGGACTACCAAGAGAAAAGTAGTCGATACAAATTGGAAAGAAAAATAAATTGTAGTCAAACCAAATGCACCACTACTGAAAACAAACAACATCACTACAATATATGCAGATTTCGAATGTGAGCAATTTTTTCCCAATCCTCCCCTCCTTCTTTCTGACAACGTTGTTCGAGCAAAGAACAATTGGTTATACAAAGATCTGAAATTGATCTGGGAAGACCCTCCTCCGGTAAGCATTGGAGGTTGGGACAGTTAACAAGAATCAATAATTTGAGAGATGAGAGTTGATAAAGACCCTTATAATCCAATTTTTCTAGATTTGAACAATCACGGATGGTTAAGGAAGTAAGAGAGAATGGAAGCAAACCTTCATCTGGAAAACATTTTGCATCCAGTTCTTCAATCCATAAGCTTTCCAAAGAAGAACGGTCTCTGAAAGCTCCTTTCAGTGAGCCAACAAGTCTAGAGCAATTATTCAGTTTCATCTCTTCTAGATTTGATGGCAAACCTCCGTTAGGGAACAACTCAATTCTTGGACAGTCTTCTATCCATAGCCTCGTGAGAGATAGAAGCAACATATGCATGTTTGCAGGCAATGATTGTAATTCGGAACACTTAATGATTATCAAATGCTCTAGATTTGATGGCAAACCTCCGTCATTGAACGTCTCAAGTCTTGGACAGTGTTGTATCCATAGATATCTGAGAGATGGAAGCAACATACGCATGTTTCGAGGCAATGATTCAAATTGAAGGCACTCTTTGATGGTCAGATCCTTGAGATGATTATGAACACGATCTTGTGAAATCAAGTGTAGATTACCACACGCATTGAGATTAAGGGTCTTGAGTGTTGGGAAGCAATCTAGTGGAAACGTCTTTAGAGAGACAGAGTCATCGCAAATTGACTGTTCAATTTCCAAGCGTTCAAGAGTGTCGGACCCAATCATTTCCAGCAATGATGCTTCCATGTTGTGGCCACCCATTGTGAGACTCTTCATGGTAATCCAATCCAATTTCAGCTTCCCACAATCATATAGTTCTAAATGTAGAGCCCTCGGAGCAGAAGCCTCAAGTTGTTGGCAATATCTAATGTGTAGTGTTTCCAAAGGAACAACTTGCTCTGGCAATTGGCCTTTGAGCTTAGGACAAGAACTAATAGAAAGACGATGTAGACTTTGAAAAGCACCTGTCACAACTTTACATTCCCACTTTTCCCATTGTCTCATGTTGGAGAAATACAATGTTTGAAGGGATTTAAATGAAGAAGACTTGTTCCCATGAAAATCAGCATCAATACTCACTATCTCATCACACCCTGAAATCTCCAGCTTCTTCAGAAATGGCAAAAGACCAAGGGGAGGAAAACGGTGACAAGATTGACAGTTGCTTAACACCAAGGATACCAGATTGAGTAATGAATTATTTAGTAACCAATTTGGAAACTTTTTCCCTCCATAGTTAAAGATTGACAACTCCTTTAAGTTTTTGGAAGGTTGCAGATTCTCAATTACATTCTCTTCTTCTTTTGAATCAATAGAGTTCCCATTCCTTCCCCATCGCAAATTTAGGTTCACTAGTAGTGTTTTATTCTTCAAATTTGCTTCAATTGCATCCAGGGAATTTTCAATATTCTGCAACTCCCCTATTGAAAGGCCTTCATGAAGGTTGTTGAGCTCTCCTAGACGTTGAATACCGAACTCCTTGCCATGGCCAACTTTAAAGGAATTCATTACTACTTTAAGATTCTTCAGTTTTCCCAAATGCGGTGGCACTTTTACTACTCTAGTCTCTGTAAATTCAAGACGACACAAATTGGTGAGTAAATGCAATTGTGAGGGTAACTCCTCCAAATATATACAATAGTTCAACTTTAGTATTTGTAAGTGGGAGAGTGAACATATCTTTTCAGTTAGCTTTTTTATTGCAGTATAGGAGAGGTCCAGCGAACGAAGATTGTCAAGATTGCCAACAGAGTCAGGTAACTCTTGAAGGGCAGAACAATGAGACAGAGATAAAATCCGTAAAAACTTAACTTGGAGAACAAAGCATGTATCGACATATTGATATCCCAACGACAAAAATAGTTCAGATTTCTACCTGTTGGCATAAATGTATGTAACCTTTCTGTATTACATAAAGTTCCAAACCCATCAAAATATTGACCGTATCCAAGTTCAACTGAAAAATGACGAGTTATTTTTTGTATCTTCTCTTTTTGATTAACTTCCCACCTGAAGTATATACCTCCACCAACATATTTTGCTAAATCATGCAAAAGGTCATGCATAACAAATACTTCTTTTTCACCTAATTGTTGAAAGAAGGATCTTGATAGTAAATCATTGAAGTATTGTTGGCCAACTTCTTCTGGACTCTTATTGTTCTGAGGACAGTGTAGGAAATTTTCAGTCATCCACAACTGAATCAAATCCTCCTTTTTAAACTCATAATCCTTGGAGAATAACGCACAATAAACAAAGCATACCTTGAGATGGGAAGGAAGGTGGATATAGCTCAAAGCTAAAGCAGGAACAATATCACAATGCTCTTTTGAAAATTCCCATATTTCACTTTGAAATACAGATTCCCATTCTGAAACATATGATTTGTTGTATAAAAGACTTCCCATTGTTTTCAAGGCAAGAGGTAGTCCTTTACACTTTTTCACAATCTTTGTGCCAATCTCCCTACACTCTAGATTTGGTTGAGTGTCATCATCTCGAAATGCATATTTAGCAAACAACTTTAAGCAATCATCTTCTTGTAATTGCTGTAGGGAGTGTTGTTCTGACCGCATGGTAGAAGCAACATTCTTACTACGTGTAGTGACAAGAATTCTACTCCCTTGGACTCCGAAAACAAGGGGCTTCTGCACTTCTTCCCATTTAGATTGGTTTTCGTTCCAAACATCATCCAAAATAAGAAGAAATTTTTTTCCCGTTATTTTTTCATTCAATCTTCTCTGAACCATCTCTGTATCTCTACTATCATCAGTTGATCCAGTAACATCCTCAAGAATTGCTCTTGATACCTTGAAAACATCAAATTCATCTGAAACACAAACCCAAGCTTTCACATCAAATTCGGCCTCATCAATCCTTGGATCATTGAATACATGTTGGGCAAGTGTGGTCTTACCCACCCCAGCCATTCCCACAATAGAAAGTATAGATAGGTTGTTGTGAGTGTGAGATGTGAGCCAGTTAAAGACAAATTCTTTGTCATCATCTCTGCCATACATAACACTTTCGTTTGGCAAATATGTTGATCGTAATTTACTGCCCCATCCTGATCGGACCCCAACATCATCAGCCTTTTTCAAATCTAGAACATGACTTTGTGTTCCAAGATGTTCTAGGTCTTCAATGAGTTTTTCCATCCTTGATTCAATTTCATTTTCAAAGAAACTGACAAAAGAGGATTTGAAGGAAATCCACACCTTTTTAACAGCGCTCTGAGATTCAGCTTTCACTTGACTTTTGGAGAGTGAATCATCTATTTCCTCAAGGAGATCCTCTGCATCAAAAACAACATCTTTGGCTGCGAGAAGCCAATCTCTGACATGTGGATTTGTGAACTGTTTCTGTTCTGCATCATCAGCCACAACATCAATGGCTAGGAGCTTCACTTTCAAGTTGCTTAGCATCTTCTTGTTGCTTTTATTTCCACGAAAAATGTCCCCAAAACGAGAAGCCAAATTGTCAATAGTCCTCTCAACGAAGGTGGACACAAGAGCACCAGTAATCAATTCAGTTGCCATGGTTGAAGATGCTGTCGATAAATGGTAATGACTTATGAGTGGATGCAGAGATAATAGTGATGGAAATCACTCTCAAGATTTCTTGGAAATTGTAGAAAATGTCTTAATAAGTACAAAGATTTAAATGACATTATCAAATTTGAGTTTATAGATATTAAAGAATATGAAATTATGAAAGGCTACGATTATAGGAATTAGTTAGTCAAAGATAATATATATGAGAAAAATATTCTTGATATGAAAGATGTCAAGAAAATTTTAGTTTTTGTTATGATGCAATCGTTATTACAATTGAAGAAGTCAAGGGTATACCTACCTCATCGATGACAAAATTAATAGATTTTCCTAAGGGATATGAGAAAAGATTGAAAATATATTATAAAAACTCTCCCAAAAATGTTTTTCAATCAGAGCTCCAATTATGATATCAGAATAAGGAAAATGGAGACATTTTTTTAAGAGAAAACAAGAATTTTATAAGTTTCTATAAGTCCAATCTGAATATATAAGTGACATCTACAGCAAGTTAAATCACTTGAAAAAAGTTTGTTGGTATTGCAGGAAATCACAATGTTAGTATTGCAAGAAATTTGGACAAGTGAAAAAGAATTATTTCCTCAAAACAGGCATAAAGCAAATTTTGTTAGTACCAACAAATAAAAATTTATAAGGTGAAAATATATCCATTAAAAATTAACTTTAATAATTTGTTATAGCTTAACAATTAAAACTACAACTCGTTTTAAAAAAGGTTTCATTGACAAAACAAAAGTAAAACATAAGAGGAAGATAAGGAGATAATAGAGATCATGCTCCAAAACAATATAAACAAAGACCTTTAAGTCTAACTATGTATATCAACAGAAACCATCCAAAAGAGTTCATAATAGCATACAGAATGGAAACCAAATATGGATTGTGTGGCTACCATAGCAGTAAATAAACCAGAGGACACTTAAAATCTCTCATATATGACAATGTTCCAAGTGACACAATCATGTAATAAAAATAATAAATTAGAAAAATAGACAATAATGAAGTGGGTGTGTTCTGATAATGTCTGCAGAATAAAAAAAATTGTGCATTCAAATTTCTTCAATTTGCTGGCTTTCAGATATACATTACAGGCAGTTTAATGAATCTAGTCAAATTTGGTGTCTAACTAATGAATAAACAAACACAAACAACACATTCAAAAGAAAAATAAATTGTAGCAGACCAAATGCATCAATATTCAAAACAAACAACATCACTAAAATATATACATGTTTCTAACATGAGCAATCTTTTCCCATTCTTTATCTCCTCTGTTTGGCAATGTTGTTTCAGCAAAGACCAATCATCTATTTTAAGATATGAAATTGATTAGGGAAAACCCTTCTCTGGTAACCGTTAGAGGTTGGGGCAGCTCCAAAGTCTTTTATGAGGTGAGAATTGATAGAGACCCTTGTAGTCAGGTCCTTCATTAGGAAAACATTGTGCCTCAACTTTTTCAATACTCAATCATTCCAAAGAAGGACAATCTTAGAAAGCTCCTTTCAGTGAACACCCAACTCCCCTGCCATGGTCAACATTAAAGGAATCCATCATTACTTTAAGATTCTTCAGTTTTCCTAAATGTGATGGCACCTTTGCCAATGTAGTGCTTATAAATTCAAGTTGACACAAATTGGTGAGTAAATGCAAATTTGAGGGCAACTCCTTCAAATTTTTACAATTGTTCAACTTCAGTATTTGCAAGTGGGAGAGTAAACATATCTTTCCAGTTAGTTTTTCTATTGCAGTATGGGAGAGGTCTAAGGAACAGAGATGCTTAAGATTGTCAACAGAATCAGGTATCTCTTTAATTTCAGAACAACCAGACAGAGATAAAATCCGTATGAACTTAAACTTGGAGAAGAATTCATGTATCAACATATTGATACCACAATGCCAGGGATAAGAATACCTGCTTCTACTTATTGGCATAAATGTACGTAACCTTTCTGTATTACATAAAGTTCCAAACCCATCAAAATATTGATCATCATATTCAAGTTCAACTGAAAAATGACGAGTTTCTTTTTGTATCTTCTCTATTTGACCAACTTCACACCTCAAGTATATGTCTCCAGCAACATATTTTGCCAAATCATTTAGAAGGTCATGCATGACAAATACTTCTTCCTCTTTACCTAATTGTTGTATGAAGGATCTTGACAGTAGATCATTGAAGTATTGTTGGCAAACTTCTTCTGGAGTCTTACTATGTTGACGACAACAAAGATTTTTAGTCATCCACAACTGCATCAAGTGTTCCTTCTTAAACTCATAATCTTTGGGGAACAGGGCAAAGTAAGCAAAGCATGCCTTCAGATGGGAAGGAAGATGGATATAGCTCAATGCTAAAGCGGGAACAATATCACAACGAACTTTTGGCAATTCCCATATTTCGCTTCTGAACACAGTTTCCCACTCTGAAACAGATGGTTTGTTGTATAATAGACTTCCCATTGTTTTCAAGGCCAGAGGTAATCCTTTACATTTTTTAACAATCTCCATGGCAATATCCCTGCACTCTGGATTTGGTTGAGTATCATCATCACGAAATGCATATTTAGCAAACAACTTCCAGCA
>Ga0214544_1001449_pt1 | contig 49271 bp, 26 predicted proteins | sample CNSS3metaG_FD_160074 | JGI IMG/M metagenome (GOLD analysis project Ga0214544, IMG submission 160074) | Root nodule microbial communities from cowpea collected in UCLA plant growth center, Los Angeles, California, USA - CNSS3 | ecosystem: Host-associated > Plants > Roots > Nodule | place: USA...
TTTATATATATTATATATATATATATATATATATATATATATATATATATATATATATATATATAACAAAATATAAAATTAGATGATTAAAAAAATTATTGATCTAAAAATTTTTCATTTCCAAGAAAAACGGACTTAGACGAATGTTTAATATATATATATATATATATAAATTATATTTGTATATTCATAAAATATAAAATAATTATTTAATATACGCAGTTATGTAAATATTTAGTAATATCTTTAATAGATAAGTAAGTTGTTACGAACAGGACTTTTTAAGAAAAAAATATTCTAATATCATTAATTTATGGACAAAATATTACATAGTAAAATATGTGTGGATTTTCATTTTGAGATTTACGTTTAAGATGTTTTTTCCCTAATGACATTTTGAATTTGGAAGTACTTACGATTAAGATATATACTTGTTTTGGTAGCCAAAGTTTGAATTTGGAGGTAATTAACAGCTTCTGCTGGACCTGTTTTTTCATTTTTTAGCTTTTAGTAAAAATTCACGTGTAGATTATACACATTGTTCCTCATGATATCAATGGCTTGTCTTTTATGTTATTAACTATTTAGCGTACTTATTATTGTATTATGACTTATAAGTCAATGATAGATGTTTTTTCATTTAATAACAATCAAGTCTCCTCTTAACTAACACCTAAAGATTAATTTATTTTAAGACATATTTATTTTTAATCTGACTTTTATTTCCTCTATAAAATAAAATGCCTTCCTATGTGTTTAGAGATCTAATAATATATTTAATATGTGATAATATTTTAAATAGGTTTGGTTTTAAAAAATACATATGCCAAAAAACAAATATCAAAATGCAGTATTTGTGCATAAAAAATAAAAACTTTCTGTATTTATTGAAAAGGATAGAGCTTATGAATTAACAGCACGATGATCACCAAATAACACTGATTTCTTCCAAATGATTTAACTTCATTTTAATTCTCAAATCACAGGCGTGTCCAATAAAAAAAGAAACAAACAATTCATATTCGCGTGATTTCTAACGAGTATTTCTGTACCAAATAGTCACGCTGTTATTTATTTATTTATTCAAGTGATTAAGATAATAATAAAAAGTAGGTAAACTATCTAACAACCATCTAACTTTTTTTTTTCTTTTAAAAAGAACAAGTCTGATATGAAATACCTACTTTTAAAATGACCAGTGACCACACATAGATTTATCATTCTTATCTTATACTTAGAGAAACTTTTCAGAAATTCTTTAAGGAAAACAAATTAAATCAATTCAAATTAGTTCGAAAAAAAAAGTTAAAAATCAATTATAGTTTTAATAAAATGTTTATGAAGAAGTTTGCTTTTGACTATTCTCGGCATATCTCGGCCAATCAATGCATCTAATCAATTTAAAGTATCAATCACTCATGATAAAAGAAAATCAGAACAAATACAACTAATATGTGATTAGAATTAAAACTCTATTTCAATAATTTGTATCAGTTAATGCAAGTCTTTTGTTGTTTTTATGTATATATTATTAATATATTCTCTTTTATAATCAATTAAAATAATTTTTAAAGTAATTGTCAGGTATAAGATTGAGTAAGTGCATGGTAGAGAATCAAGTAGTACTCGATCATATTGTATTGTATGGTATAAGATTGAGTAAGTGCATGGTAGAGAGTCGAGTAGTACTCGATCATATGATTTATTAAAAGTTTAGAAGACCAAGTGCATGTTAGAGAGTTGAGTAGTACTCGACCATGTTGGTGATTAGGAACCTTGAGAGCCTAAAAGGCTAAGCTATGATATAGTACTTGACCATATGGAAAGACATTAATTAGCAATTAACTCGCTTAACCATATAATGGTTACGAGGACATCTTGATCTCTATGTAATAACCAAAGAACTCATATACTTCGTGATTACTGACTTGAACATAGGAGTACTTGCAGATACCCGCTCCCCCTCTTTCTCTCTTTCTAGATTAGGCAAGGACGTTCATACGAAAGCCGAACACTCTTCAACCGTAATGACAGGGCAGGACCACACCTTGCAGGACAGATCAGTTCCACACACAAGAACAGTCATAAATTTCAATTATTATTGTAATCTCGGCGGTGTGAAAACAAATAATAATTGAATAAAACAAATAAAAAAGCAACAAATTATCCAATACATTGTAACATTCCATTTAATAACAAAATTATTAAAGAAATTTCGTAACTTGATAATCATAAAGCATATAATTACTGACATATAACTACTATCACACTCATCCATATAAGATATACTGAAACAATGATGTACAATAACAAAATTCATTTAATTAGTGTTTTCAAAAGCTTATTACAAAAGATTACATGAATGCAAGCTACTATTGCATCTTTCTCGTTCTTGACTGGTCCAACTGCTACATCCTCATTTACTCACACTAATTAAGTGATCATTATAAATAGAAAACACAAGAAGAATAACAACGCAGAGAAAAGGATAAAAAATTTTATTCATTAAAAAAATATAATTTTAAGATTCAATGACAATATAAAAACATTAGTTGTAAAACTCTTTTTTCTGCCCTAAAAAAAATTAAAGGGCCTAGCCCCAAATCATTTGGGTCTAGGGCTGGCCCATAGGGAGCCAAAGACCCTAATTTGCCATAACCCCACTCATTCACCTCATTTTAGAAAAAAACAATTTTCCCTTACTCCCTCTTTGAGCAGTTGCGAACCTCTGCTAGGGTTTGATTCCTAACCCTCTCCAAGCAAGCTCAAGCTTTTTCGTTTCATGTAAGTTGCTTTTGAGCTCATAGTAGTTCTCCTCTAACTTTATTTTCATATTTCCTTAGGGGCTCACCTCAATGACCTTGTTCTGTTCCGTTCCGCTATTTTTTCTAGCTCACTAAGTTGTCCCCGGAGTTGTGGTGCTCACTGTTGGGTATACGAGTCATTTGGGCTAGCTCTTTCCAGGTAAGGAAAGTTAGGGTTTTCATATCTTGGTTGTATGTTAGTTGTTTTACCTTTGTTTGTGATTAATATGACTGGATAATGCTTGAGTATGGATGAATATGAACTGAATAATATTTGATGTTGGTGTGTTGCCACTATTACGTGAAATAAGAGAGGCGAACTACTACTTTCGCCCAACCGGGCTCATCTTGCCTAGGTGAGAGTAGCAGAAACTCGCCCAGAAATTTTGCTTGAGTACTCGCCCAAGCGAGCAAATTGAGTTTTGAGCAAAAGACCATCTCGCTCAAGCAAGATGGTCTCGCCTAAGCGAGTGTTCACAAAACCTCCCAGGACCTCTATCGCGATCTTGCCTAAGCGAGAGTCTGCAGCTTAAGCGAGGGCACCCCTCTCGCCTGAGCGAGAGCTTCTGGCTTGAGCGATATCTGCTGCAGGCCACACTGTTTTCCTTACATGGTTGTTATTGATTGGTTGCTCTTTTTAAAGTATGAGGCATGTGAATATGCATGAAATATCTGAGGTAAAGAATTGGATTGATGTGTTACCACGATCTTGGCATGTAAAACAAATGGGATGGTTGGTAATGAAAGTGGTATGGTGTTGGTATGAGATATGATTTTATATTAATGGATGAAACATGATGTTGGTATGTTTAGGGCGTAATTCCACGATAGTTTCGTGGTGCCTCACTTGGTTAGGGCGTAATTCCATGAATCTCTAGGTGAGATCTCATGGTGGTGCCTCAGTTGATCGGGACGTAATTCCATGGCCCTGTTAGTGGGAGTTCATGGTGATGCCCCATCTATATAAATTAGTAAGGATTCAAGGTAAGGATTGCTCTAAAGAGTTAGTTAGTCTCACGTAGAGCGTACTAGCTTGAGTGGTGAGAGTAGCAGGAGGTCTGGAACCTATTAAGGGCTAACCTTGTGTGTGGAGGTTGAGACATTGGGACAATTAGCTCGGTAGAGCAGCTTAGTAGAGCAGTAAAAGCAACCACAAGTGCAAGCATTCGCTGAATCCGACTAATTATATGTATCTGAATGAGTCGTGTCTTGAGTCTTAGTGTATTGTTTGCAAGTCATAACATGATTGATTGACATATGCATCTTGGACTGTGAAATGGCATGTAACTGTATGATAAACCATTTTCTGCTCTAGCTTACCCTTTGCTTGTTTGATCATTGTGTGTGTGATCTTCTCTCTTGCGATGATCCTCGTGACCAACAAGAGAATCGTGACTTCGCTGCATAGCCCGCCTGGGCTGGATTCCGCTTATTTGGGCTTTTCTTCTAGGGCTACGACCCATGTATTGTCTCGTCTTTGGGCTTTATTATGAAATATTATTAATCTCTTATTATACTTTGTTAATGACATCGTGGTATGCCCTAGTTCACTCTGATTTCTTTTAGAATAACTGTAAGGAGTAGTAGTTATACTCCATGACTAGCTTCTTATATTATTTTGTGAGACGTTACATTTATTTTAGATTAATATTTAAATGGGACGTTACATTAGTAATATAAATAAATTAGTGATATATTTTAAAATATTTTATCCTTTGTTTCAGTCTTACTAGTTTTATAAACTTTTACAGTAGAAAATAGCAAAAAAGTAAATTAAAAAAATATAAAACAAAATTTATAACACTAAGAATTATGATTTTTTTACATACACATTATTAATGTTAATTGTTTATTAAGTAATATCAATTTAATTTTTACATAAAAAATACAATGAATATTCAATAATAAAAATATGTATATTAAAATTTAATATAACAATGATAAATATAATTTTTATTGATATTTGTTTTAAGATAAAACTATTACATCACAGTTTAAATAATTTGTATTATTAATAAAATATACAATTTTTTTTAAAATAAATTGAAATATATTTTTTATATTTAGTTTTATTAATTGATTAAATTATTAGGATTATAAAATAAAAAATAATATAAAAAAGAAATTAATATTTTAAATATAAATTAAGAATAAAAGAATAAGCTAGAACCATGTGAAAGCAAAATAAATAAAAATAAAAATTAATAATATTAAATGACTAAAAAACAAATATTTTGAAGACTTGTCAACACAATAAATGTTGATAAAAAAAGAAATTTTGTAATATCTATTATAATTTATAGTTGACAATGACGTTAATTTTATGTCAATATCACGTAAAATTCACATAAATTATAAATAATATATAAATGAATTAAAGGTTAATAGGATTACATTTTATAAAGTTGACCCAAATATGTGGTTATAAACCTAACACGTTTACTGTTTTTTTCAGTCCTGATTCCTCCGATACTAAAATTTGACAAAAAAAAAAATAAAAAGATAAATCTTGAAATATAGGTTTAATAGCCTTTTCACTTTTATTTTATTGTTAAGATTTTTTAACTTTTCATATTGTTTTTAGTATTTTCAATTTAATCAAATTTTTTATTATAATAAAACTTGACGTAATATTTATTATCCATATCATGTATCGCTTCTACTAAAATGTCAATTTCCATTAATAAAGTGTTATTTATTGTTTGTATTATATATTATTGTCGTAAAATGTGTAGGAACAACATTCAAAATTGTTATTCCTCATTATTATTATTATTGTTAGAGCATGCATTCTCCCATTAGTGATTTTAATCCAATCACGTGGTAGAAGAATTTTACAATTTATACACAGAATTAATAAGCATCGAATTTTTCTGGTTTTATCCCATATTTGTATTATCTTTTGTTGTCCTGTCGTATCAAATATGTGACTCTGTTTAAAAATCAGGATTTGCATAACTGCACACCATTACCTCCCACTAATTTCTCTATTGCTTAAAATGACAGCTAGCTAACCACAAACCAATCACAAAATCCAAAACCAAAAATAAAAGTAAATAAATAATCAGAACCATATAAAACCGATAACTCATGACGAGCAACAGCACCAAAACACAAGTAAGAAGAGCGAGAGAAAAGCAGATAGAAAGATAAATAATAATAATAATAATAATAATGCGGTGTCATGGCTTAACCGTACACGGAAGCAACCACCGTGGCTTCTGCGTCCCCACCGTGTCTCCGGTGTTCTTGAGACCCACCCGACCCGTCACCCGTATCGCGTTTCCCAAGGCTACCCTGAAGAACGAGGGACTAGTGATGGATTTGAGCTTCTACGAGCTTCTGGGTATACCCGAATCCGGTTCCTTGATGGAGATCAAGAACGCGTACAAACAACTCGCCCGAAAGTACCACCCGGACGTGTCTCCTCCGGGTCGGGTCGAGGAGTACACCAAACGGTTTATTCAGGTTCAGGAAGCCTACGAAACTCTCTCCGATCCTTCCCGAAGAGCCATGTACGATCACGACATGGCCAAAGGTATTAACTTCGCTTTCAACGCCCGCAGACGCCGCAATTACCACGATCAGGTACATCTCGTTGCATCTAGGGTTGCATAAACACTTCTCTCCATCGCTTGATTTCCGATTTCAATTCTGTGATTGCCCGGCTTCTGATTCGCATGATTCAATCATCTCTTCTGTTTTCTGTTTTTGGAATCGCTTTTTTCCCCGATCCTCATCAAAGTTGTTGAAAATAATTAAGATAAGTTTAATTAGTGCGCTACTTGTTTGATTGTTTCATTACTGTTATTTTTTATTTTCATTAACAATTTTTTTCATGTCCCAAAACTTTGCCTTGGCCGGTAGGTATGTAAAACCTTACCACAAGGATCTTGAACTGTGGCTAAATGATTTTACCTTCAACACACTAATCACTTGTGCCAAAGTCGTTGCTTTGCAACAAGTACTTAACATATTCATGTTTGCTTGTTCTTTTACTCTTTTTAAATTCTTAAGTTAAGAGGCTTTGCACTTACAGTCCGTGTGAACATGTTTGGTCATGTCGTTGTTTTGATTGTCTTCTTTTTCTGACTTGTGATATATTACATATGGCTTATAATGTTTCTTGTAGATAATTCTCTTGTCAGTTTCTAGTGTATAATTGTAGCATTGAGCACTATCCGTCGTTTATATCTAATTTATTTGGGCTATTTTCACTGTGTGTCTGAAGTTCTGATTTGATACATGTTAGGATTTCCAGATGATTTTTTTACTACCAATTTGTTTACCCTATCTCAGTCTTGAACAAAGAATTTGACACTTGGAGTACCATACAATTTTAACCTGGAATGAGAATATGTTTCATAAATCATCATGTACTTTTGAATTCTGATATTTGATATTTCTGGGTTCTTGTTATAACTTGATAATGGCAAATTCTTCCTCTGTTCTGTGCCTTTTTTTAAGTTGAAAAAATTCACAGTTCTAGGGGTCACTTTGCTTCTTTAAAATTTCTTTTTCATGGTGCTGTTACAGATTCCTCTTGCTAAGAACTCATATTAGTGTTTAATGTCTATTACAAATATGACTTCTGTTCTGCAGTTATCCATAATTTAGATTCTTACAATTTATGAGTACTATGACACACGGTCCTATGAAAGTTTCCTGGCATAAATAGATTATTATTATTATTATTATTTTCATTCTGGATTATTCCTTTTTCCATTTTGAGGATGTCGACTTCAATCCCAGCTCATCACTGCAGAATCTGCACTTGTGTGTTGTAGTGCCATTATGGTATATTAAATGTATAGTTGCCTCTTCAGCTCATGAAAGCTGCACTTGATTTGTCCTTGTTGCGAGTTGGTATTAATGTTTGCAATGTCTATTAACTTCTGCACTGTACCTACACCCAATCAGGCTATTTTCACAAATCATGTATGAGGACTTTTGGCAGAGGCTTTCTTATAACATTTTCCTGGTATTAAATATGAATTGGTTGTTCCTCTTTTCCATTTCTTTATTGTTTTTGAATATGTCAACTTCATTCCCTGCTCACCACCACAAAACCTGAATAATTATGATTTCCCTGTAGAACATCTAATAATTGGCTCTTCAGCACAGTAAAAGTCCATAGAGGTTAACAATGTCCAAGATATAATTAAAAATATCAACAATAATGAGATGGACTGTGATCTTAATTATTTCTTTATTCATGTTTACCATTTCCTGATGGTGGTAATGAGTAGTAGGACCTACAAGGGGAATTCGTGAATCATGCATTCTAAAGAGATGGGGACCTTTAAATTCATTGTATTTGGGTGGTGGGGTGTCTAATTTTTCTGTGACTTGTTCTCATGAAACTTGTATATTTAAATTTGAGAAAAAGGGGGGCATGGTAGTTTGGGTAGAAGACTAATTTGATTTAGTCACTGATTAAAGTTGTTGGTTTTGAAAAGGTGGTGGAGCAAAAAACTGAATGGAAATCTCGGTGGCAATCTCAACTGTCAGAGCTGAAGAGAAGAAGTAGCAGCAAGGATGGTGGAGGGAACATGTCATGGGCAGCTAGAATGCGCCAGCAGAGGGATGAATCGTCTAATGAATCATGACTAGGATGTAACTAATTGTATATATACATATATATCATAGATATGTAAATCTCCAAACTCTAGATCAAATCAGATATATAATATGAATTATCAGAAAATGTGCCATTGCTGAAACGAAAGTTTGCAACTCTGGGCCATTTTAGTGAGTCTGGAGGAACATTTGCAAAAATAATTTTGAAGTAAGGTTGTTTGCATTTAGATTTTTTTTTATTCTCAAAGTAAATTAGAAGATGAATTCAGTATGATTTTTTTGTTTTTATTTAATGCAAACCAAAACTTTTTTGTAGTTAATTTTGGGCCGTGAGAAGATACTTGGGGTGCCTACCTACTTATGTTGAAGGTGGGAGGGAGATAAATATTGTTTCTTGAAGATGGTAATTATCTTAGTCTTCTTTGCCAGTAAGTGGGATAATAAACTTTGGTTTTCGTTAGTGCATGGTGGAATATCAGGGGTGAATTGATATTGAATTAAAACTTCACAAATTATACGATTTGAAAGGGATTTGGGATTTGGGGAGGTGTAGTAGTGTAACACGTGGTCCGGATAATAGATTCCGGAAGGGGTATGTGGCTCACAAAAAAATAGATTCTGGGAGTGGAAAAACACTTCCTAGAAAATGAACTCCAGAAGGAAGAAAATGTTGTCCGGAAAGGGCGTTACGGAAGAGATAAGTCACTATCCGGAAAATGGATTCCAGAAGTCATTTCCAGAAAATAAAATAAAATAAAATTCTGGAAACATATTTTTGTATCCGGAAACTGGAGCTCATCTACGAAAACAACCACCTGCACCTCACTGAGTCACCTTCTTACGTTACTTTAAAATAAAATTCTCAAGAACAAAAACGGAATTAAATAACATGAAAAGGTGCAGGAAACTACTACTTTTGAAAACCCCTTTAAGTATGATGTTATGTGGAGATGATGGGGATGTTGTTAGATCCATTGAAAAATGGAAAATGCATTAGTTTAATTAATTGTATAGTCGTTAGAAGTATGTTTCACGACCAATCTTTGCTTTGTAATCCGTGACAGATATGCGGAATTGAATTTGCAATAAATTGGATGTTGTAGAATTAATTACAAATTAGTCAGAAGATCAAAAAATTGAAATAAGAAAAAAAGAAAATGTAGTTAGGTAGGAAATGCCCAGAACAATGTCAGATCCCAGGTGAATTGAGAAATATTTGTCATGTTGTAAATTTTAAATATTATAATTAAAAATGATTAAGAGATTTAAAATAAGTTTCTCTATAACAACACACAATTCCTTTCATAAATTAATAAAAATTGCCAAATGAATAAATTATTATTTACTCGTACCATACAATATTAATTACTCAGCATGACTCAGCATGATTGTGTTAAGATAACTACTACTATTAATAAGTGTGATAATCAAGAAAATAATCTAAGAGTTGTGTGGATTTTAAAAGATGGTACTAGAATATTTTAATAATTAAAGGTTAAAAATCTAAATAAAATTCATTCACATCTTCACAATATTTTTCTTTGATTATGTGTTCAATTATGTTCAAATGATTTATGTTAATTAGTTTTCTTTAACATTTAAATTATGTCAATTAATAATTTCATTTATTGTGTTTTTTTTCTTCTCATTAGAACGTTTAAATCTCAATTTAAGTGTTCAATGGCATAAACCTTTCATCTTCTAGGTAATACAAAAAAAAAAACTTATCTTCTTTATTATATTATTATTAAATTTTGTTTAATTTAAACAACTCATTATCTCTCAACAGTTCGACTAATTTGATATTTGAAGAGTTTTGTTAAATCTCCCACGTATCTTTCACCTTATATCATACACTTAATTATATATTTATTTTCTTTATTGCGGTTTCATTTAATGCTCTATCAAATTATTTCTAAAGACACACATGTGATAATTTTTATTTATTTTTTTATTTTTTTATTTTTTTATTTACTTTTATCATGTAGAAAATTAATTTTTGTATTTTATATAATTATCTTTTTTTTTTTCTAATTCATTATCATAAGAATAGTTTTATCACGACAATTTTATAAAGAAATTTTTACTATAATATAATAATTTAATGTAATCGCGACGAATCTTTTTATCACTATCTAACATATATTGAAGTTCAAAAGATGATAAATATATGTTAAATTTAAATTATTATTAGTTTAATCTTTATTTTTTGTATGATTTTGTTCAAGTGATGTATTTTAATTTTTATTAATGTATAAAAAAAGAAATTTTATTAAAATTTAAATAATGAAAGTAAAAAGACATTTAAATATTTCTTTATAAATATTTAATAATGTATATATTTGATAATATTATGTTTCCTTCAGCATAATTTTTTATTATTTTATAAAAATTAATTAATTAATATGGAAATATCAATAAAGTGGATACAAACACAGGTACGAGTATATACTCGTTACTGGTGGGGATGAAGATGAGACAAAAACTTGATACCCGTTGAGTTTGAGTATGAGAATGTGGGATGAATTTTTCCTTTCGGGACGAGTATGGGATAACAAAACTTGTTCTCGTCCTACCTCTTTTCCATCCGTACTTTAGATCTCTGGCTCCATCATTCATCTGTTTAAAGATTAGAGTATGTCATAGGACTCCTAGCGGTAAGGTCTATCTTTATACACGATCAATTTGTCGAACATAGTAAGTTCATCTTTTGTTCTTTTAGAGTTTTTCGGTTTCATAAAACAAAAAGCTCATGTACCTTGTACCACCTTTGTATCACTTGGTCTCCTTTGTCTTCAACACCTTTTTGGCCTTTTTGAAGACATAAAAGACACATTTGTTGGCCTCCTTTAGAGCTTGGACGAAATTTCCTTTGCACACACCATAGTTAGCTCCTTTGTCTCATTTTGTAACCTAATTTGACCTAGTTTCTATAAGTTAGGGTTAGGATTTTGTAGAGACATCGTTATGCATATTTTATTTGCGTACATGCTCCTAAACTCTTCTATATAAGGGGTGCTCCTATACTTGTAAAAGGGTTGAGCATTTTGAAGGATAAACACTCTTGCGGTTCAACCTTGTGAGAGTTTCCTCCTTTGGGAGTGAAACTTCTAAGCCTTATCTTAAGCTAGACTCAAGTGGCGCCACCACACCACTCATCTCTAAGGATTGATGGCCTTTCGCCCTCCTTGTAGTGGCGTGCTTCAACTCACCATTTCCATCTTCTAGTCTTTTTGTTTTGTGCTTGTTTTCTCCACTTTTCAATTCAGCAATTGTGTTTGTGTTGTTATCTTGTTTTGTTTCTTTGATCAAACCATCATTCCAGTAGAGATCTTCTCTAGATTTTCTTAAGCTATCAAGTAGCATATTTCATAAAAAGATAAAACGAACCTACATCATAGGTGCAAGATGGCTTGAGGTAACTTTGACTTGGCTTGGATAGTAAGTAATCCTTAGTGATTCTATTCTTCTCCTTTTCTTGGAAGTGAACTTGAGATCCTTTTGTCTCCTTAAATCTCTTAAGGAATTTATTTTTGAAATACAAGTTTGTTTGTGGATTGCATATTTCAAAAACTTAAGAATGTCTAAAACACCTTCTTACCTAATTGGTAGTGATTCCAATGAAGAGGCCCAACCAAGTTTAAAATGTTTGACCAAAGAACTAAAGCCACTAAAAATTTAGGAAAAGCAAGAAAACCTTTTGAAAGAAAAATAAAGAGTTGAAAGAGAACAATATCTTACTTCTTTAGAAGAAAAGCTTAGACTTCTTAATGAAAATCAAGAAAAGGTCAAAGAAGAAATATGAAATAGCAACCATTCAGGGAGGAGTTCTAAAACTCCCACACAAATCACACACCTTGAGGAAGATAGTAGGATTGTCAATCAATTCTATCAACCTCCTCCATCTAGAAGGCATAAAAGGGAGTGTGAACAACCACCTACAAATATTAGGACACATTCCTCATTTCCATGGGAAAGATGTTGAGGCATACATAGATTGGTAGATGAAAGTTGATACGATCCTATCTAGAAAAGAGTATGATCGTTTCTAAATTTGAATCCTCCTAAGGAACAACCAAAATAAATCAAAGAAGAACGCAAAATAAGACAGAGATGGAGGACGCCACAATCTAACAAATTGATAAGTCAAGGGAAAATTCGTCATAAAGATGTTAATCTTTGATAAGAACCAGATGCCTAAGCCAAGAACAAAGAGAATCCTCTCTTTAATGAAATCAAATTTAATATATGACTAAAAGTGTCACCATTAGTTTTTGGTACCTCTATATATAGGCATATAAGTTTAAGAAAACCTAAGAACCCTACAAGAAGGCTCAAGCCCAAAAAACATAAAAACATAAACTAATTTATAAAAAAAAAGCCCAAAGCCCAAAAACATAGAAACATAACTAATTTCTAAAAAAAAAAACTCAAAGTCCAAAAACATAAACTAATTTTCCTAAAAAACTATCCTTCAAATGTGCTCCAAGTCATGATCTTCATATCTTTTGAATTTCCTTTTTATTCTTGTAGCATCAGGAGCCTTGAATAGATTTGATCTTCCAATCTCTTACTCCTTGCCCTTGTCATAGGTTCTTTAATTGTAAGGTTTATCTTCAAGTTCTTCTTGTATGGAATCTAGGGATAGTCCTCTATAAAAAGTAGAACAATTTTTTGAGTGCCATCAAATAATAGAAGATAGGAAAGTTTTCCTAGCCACCCTAAGCTTCCAAGGGAATGTCATGTATTGGTGGACTTCCCTAGTGAGAGAAAGAATACTCTCCAATACCCCTCAAGTTCAATATTGGAATGACTTGAAAAGTGCCTTAAGAAGAAGACACATACCTTCCTACTACCATAGAAAGCTTATAGACAAACTCTAAAGGATCTAACAAAGAAATATGAATGTGGAAGAGAATGGAAAAAGATGGAACTCTACATGATATGTGCGGGAATTAGGGATGAAGAAGGAACCACCTTAATCTTGACATTAGAGATAGAGTGAAGTTGTTGCCCTACCAAGATCTTAAAGATTTGGTACAAATTTGCATAAAACCATAGCAACAACATTTGATAAAAGGTTTGAAAATTAACCATTCAAGCTCATATGTTAGAAAGACTACAAGAGGGAGGGGAAATAAGTGAGAGAAGAAGAACCCTCTAGGAACCTAGGAAAGAAAAAAGAGAAACCAATGGAGGGAACATCATCACACACTAGTGAGGGCAAATCCTTTTGAAGAGGGAGGAGATGAGAAACTCCCTAGCCATGACCAAGTGCATTCATGAGGATAGGGCTTCATAGTGGAAGGAGATGGATGGAAAGGAGTGGAAATCAATGCATCAAGCATCAAGGGTTATCAACAGGCATCGTCCAATGCCATTAGATGGTTCCCAATTCCATATTTAACGAGTCAACTAGCACTCAACGGTAGGACTTGTGCTTAGCGCAATGCGAAACTCATTAGCACTAACCTTTGCTCAGTATTTTGGTCCTAAATTGTTCCACAGACCTCCAAATACGTTGATTCTTTTTTTGTTGGAAACTAAACCTAAAAGGGTTTTCATTTGCCTACAAGAATGTCCTTTTTAGACCTTTGAGCTAGGTGTAATTTAATTTGGAAAATCACAAGTTTCCATTTAGGTCATGTAGTGTAGGGTTTTGAGTGAAAGTGGGAGATATATGAGGTGACAATTTCTAAAAAATTTTGGGCCCTTGGTTAGAGTGGTCTCCAAGTTTTCTCTTTTGTGAGACACATGCTTTTGTCATGTGTCCTTCTCCTATTGGATAGGATTAGAGGCCATGTGTCATGCTCTTCTTCAATAAGATGAGATTTTTAGGGTTTAGCGCAAGATAGCATTTTAGGGTTTTGGTCCACTTTTGAGACACCTTCTTCTGTAAATAGAGGTGTTTCCCCTTATATATTTTCACTTTGAGATGTATAGTGTTATGCTACCAAAATTATTTTGTGTTATAAACTTGTTTCTTAGTCATTACTAGAGCATCCCATGAGGTCCCTCTAGCCTCCCTTCTCTAGAGTTGGCCCAACCTCTCTAAGAGCACCATCAACCACCTTCATTCGACCCCATTAACCACCAAACCAAGAGCATTATACCTCCATCACCTAGCTTATGTGAACTCATCACCACCCCTAGTCATCATCTTCTTGCTTTGGCCCAACCTAACTTAAGGAGGATTCTATCAGTTAGACTCATCTATCCATCATTCATTGCTTTAAAAGCTTGGTTATGTTGTCAAGGCTCATGCTCCTGGTCTTCCTTTCATCTTCTTGAAGTACTTGTTCATGTACAATGAGGATGGCCAAAAATTATATTAGGGACATTTTCTCAAGATCCTATGATGCTCTGAAAGCATACCCCTTTACGCCTTCACATATTGTAATGTAACAACTGAGCTTGTATAGTTTTCTACTTTGAAACCTAGATATAAAAAGTTATACTCGTTATAAAACATTTCCTTTGTGGTATGAATCTCCTTAGAACTCCTTGTTTGACATAAAGGAATATACTTGTAAGACTTGGTAGGAATATCCTTGATTGACCTTTAAGCTTGGTTATGTATTTGATCGTAACTTACTTTCAGATCCCTTTTTTTGTTGTGATAGTTTCCTGTTAAACTTCATTGTCATTTAATCTGATTATTAACTCTTTCTTTCTCTTATATGCTACTATGTTAAGAAGAAGATTGTATTAGCTGCTTTTGATGACGTCCAAGTGATATATGAGGTGTATTAAGTAGATCAACATTAATCGATTAAGTCATTAATATAATCGATTAATATTGATAGCTACTTGCTTTTCTTTTAAATCTTGCATCTTCTCTCATTTCATAACAACACTTTGATATCCTAAGATCAACAGAACGTGTGTGAGAGAGCTTTGAGCATTTTATCTTTTCAGAAAACTTTTTACTCAAAAAGATAAAAGATTGAAGGGCTTTTCTCTTGACTATAGGTGAAATTGTAATATGTTCATAAATCAAGTGAATTCTTTCCTTTGTAGTTTCTATATAATCATTCATTTGTATTGTTCTCACCTTGTTGGTCATAGGATAGGGTAACTGTGTATAGCAATTACCTTTGTTTATAAATCTTGGAGTATATTTCAAATTCTTGTATATCTAGAGTATAAGCTTCATATAGGTGAATCTTGTAATTCTAACTCTTGACATTTTAGTGAAATTCTAGCTAAGGTTGCTAGAAATTGAATGTAGATTCTTAAAGAATATGTGTCTTGTGATTTTCTTTCATATCAAAGTCTATTTCTTGGTGATTGATTAAGTATTTTAATTATGCATCATCCATATACCTTATTGATTGATTAAAGAAGTTTTTTCCCCTTCTTGATTGTGAAATAAGATGCAACTATTTTAACATTATAATGCAGCAAAGCCATGCCTGTGAAAAAAATCTTTACTATAATTTCAAGCCTAGTTGGAAGAAGGGAACAAAGATCACCTTCCCTTGAAGAGATCTTAACTATGTTGTCACACAGGATTTCTCTTGCAAAGGCCTTAACTGGGTATAGAGTGTACCTCACCACCCTGGATGGTAAAATTTTAACCAAACCATTCAATAATGTTATTCAATAATAATAATAATTCGCTTCAAATAACAATTTAATCAATGTGACTTAAAGCTAAGGACAACACTTATATAGTTTCTCTACAAACAGAAACGAAGGTGGACAAAAATTTAAACAATAATTTTAAAATTCTTGTCACACTGACAATTATTGTCTGTTACCAATGACCGTACATTCTAATCCACGTTTAAAAAACTGCTACCTAAATTTTAAGTGGCGGTTTTTATATTTTAAGTACGATTTCATGTTGTTGTCTAAATGATATTTATTATAATAAAGATAACATTTACTAAAATAATTTTATTTATGTATGTCGAAAAACCCACCTGTGTTTTATAAACTTAAATGTTTACATTCTCAATGTCTCTCTTTTATAAAAGAAAAATCAAATGGAAGAAGAAAAAAAAAATCTAGGAAACAAAAATATGTAACCTGATTAAGAATTTGATTAAATATATATCTTCATCTCTCAACCCTGACATTCTCAATTATATAATCTGTTTCAGGAATACATAACTTCAAACCTCATAATTCTAAAAAAATTAGGAAAACATAATTCTAAAAGGATATAATTTATAGTACAATAAAAAAAAATTGTTTATATCTATTTATACACTTTTCATTTTTTTATCCATTTAAAATTCAGCTCTACGAAACTACAGTCTTCTGTACCATCAAACAAACTATTCAAAACAATTAAAATAGTTAAGTAGTATCCACAATTAAAAATTTAATCTTCCAATTTCATGGTACACCGCATTTTCTTTACAGACTTATATTATATAAGGGCTGAGAAAGTTACATTCATTTAACAAACGATGAATTTCATTTAGTACACGTTTTTCTTTACAGTTATGATGACATATGTTTTCTTTACACTTATGATAGGGGTCAAGAAATTTATATTCATTTAAAAAAAAAGAAGGAATCTTCGTGCATCACATTTTCTTTGCACTGTATGTGATAGTTTCAAGTCGGTACAATTATTTGATCATGAAGACATTTTTATATTATATGGTGATATTATGATTAGATGAATTTGAGCTTTATATCTAACTTCTATTTTATAATTATAGAAAAAAAATTGTTCTTTGAGTTTGTTGATATATAAATATATATGATCTTTTGTTACACATTTTTTTCTAGTTTTATTTTTAAGTAACTGGCATTTTAAATTAAAATAAATATATTTTTATCTTTATCTTTTAATTGATCATTAATTTAAATTTAATTGTTTTTTAAATTAAAATAATTATTTCAGTGTTTTATCTTTTTAAATCATTATCTATTTAAATTTAATTATTTTTATTAATATTAAATTAATTTGCTACCACTCGATTATGGATAATGGTAGGTTGATGCACCTATACTTTGACATGTTTTTTTATGAGAGAGAGTGAAAAATGATGTGTAAAATGAATCTCCAATGGTGTCTAAAGTAATTTTTTGCTCACTTATTTATAAGCCTACCATTTCACACATGTTTGTGCAACATTTCATTTCTCATCATGGAGCTTCTGAGTCCATTATCTCTCATCTTCATCTTTGCTTGCATATTCCTTGCATTGTTCATTACTCAAAACCTTTCAAATCCCCACAAGTCCCTCAAAAACCTGCCACCAGGACCATGGAAGCTACCTCTTCTTGGCAACATTCACCAATTTGTAGGGGCACTTCCTCATCAAACTCTGAGAAACTTAGCCAACAAATTTGGACCCTTGATGCATCTGCAACTTGGTGAAACTTCACACATAATAGTCTCTTCAGCAGATATTGCCAAAGAGGTTATGAAAACTCATGATGCCATCTTTGCCAACCGGCCTCATCTTATTGCTTCCAAATTCTTTGTTTATGATAGCAGCGACATAGTTTTTTCTCCTTATGGAAAAACTTGGAGACAACTCAAAAAGATTTGCGTTTCAGAGTTGCTACATGCAAAACATGCTCAATCACTAAGGTGCATAAGAGAAGAAGAGGTGGCTAAACTAGTTAGAAACGTGTGTGCCCATGAAGGATCAATTGTGAACCTCACCAAGGAAATTGAGTCAGTGATGAATGCGATAATTGCGAGAGCATCAAATGGCAAAAGGTGCAAAGACCAAGAATCGTTCATATCAACCATGGAGCAAATGTTGCAGCTGTTGGGAGGCTTTTCCATTGCTGATTTCTACCCTTCGATCAAAGTGCTTCCTTTTCTCACAGGAATGAAAAGTAAACTTGAAAAAGCGCAGAGAGAGAACGACAACATCTTAGAAAATATGGTGAAGGATCACAAGAAAAAAAATATGAACAGGCAGAAGTTTCTAGCATCATTTAACCACTCACATTAGAGATTTTCTAACACTTTTCCGTATATTTATTGACTTCTCTAATAGAATTTGGAGTTTAATTGCTTTTCTTATTTTCTTTTTTATGCTTAAGATTTTGGTCTAAACATGGTCGTTTAGCTTTTGTATTTATTGGAATTCTTCACTAGTATTCTTTTAAAAAGAAAATTGAACTGTATCAATTTATTACCTTGAGGTTAGTTTGTTATTGTTACTAAATATTTTCATATTATATAGGATTTTTTTATAAATTTGTTAAAGAAATTTGTAAAAAAATAAATCTATTATTTTTTCTAAAAATCTTAATTGACAGGTGATTTTTTCGTGAGTAATTATTTCTTACAAAATTATAAAATTTATAAATAATTTTTATAAAATTTGTTGTAAAAAGTGTTTTATACAAAATATTTTACAAAATCAAAATAAAATTGACAAAAAAATACCAATTTTTTTTTGCACTTTTATTTTAGTTAAATCTCCAATAGAATAACGACATATTAAAAGAAAAGAAAACGAACATCCTCTCTTATTACAATTTTTTAAATCGGTTCGTTTTATATATATATTATGAGGAACTATTCTTCAAAAGAAAAAAAATTAAGAGATAAAGTAAAGTATATAAAAAGTTGTTAATGCATAAATCTTATATGAACTGTTTTTTTATATGAAAAAGTTAATAGTTACAACTAAATTTGTCGGAATGAGTTAGGCGTACGTGGAGTTTTTTCTCAGAAAAATTAATGCTCGAACATCCAATATCTTGTGCTGAAATAAACACAAAATCACAAAGTTAAAAGAGAGAAAATTGAGTTATTATAAGCAATAGGAGAATTTGAGAAAAAAAAATAAGAAAATGGTTAATGAATTTCAGGACATGTTTGTGGGTGGGACAGCAGCACCAGCAGCAGTAGTAGAATGGGCAATGTCAGAAGTGATGAGAAATGCTGAGGTAATGGAGAAGGCACAGAATGAGGTAAGAAAGGTGTTCAATGAAAAAGGGTTTGTGGATGAAGCAGAAGTTGGAGAGTGTGAATACCTAAATTCAGTGATAAAAGAAACAATGAGGTTGCATCCCCCAGAGGCATTGTTAGTTCCAAGAGAAAACAGTGAGGCATGTGTGATGAATGGGTATGAAATCCCTGCAAAGAGCAAGGTGATTATCAATGCTTGGGCCATTGGAAGAGACCCAACATATTGGAATGAAGCAGAGAGATTTGTGCCTGAGAGATTTGTTGAGAGTTGTTATGATTTCAGTGGCACACACTTTGAATACATTCCTTTTGGGGCTGGAAGGAGAATTTGTCCTGGTGCTGCATTCTCCGTTCCTAACATGACGCTGTTATTGGCCAATTTGCTTTACCATTTTTCTTGGAAGCTGCCAAATGGAACAACACACCAAGCATTCGACATGGCTGAGTCCTTTGGCCTTACTGTTAGAAGAGCGAATGATCTTTGCTTGATTCCCATGGCCTATCACCCTTCCACAATTGCCAATCACTAAAAACTTTAACAAATATATTTTCTTTTTCTTTTGGATTTTAGGTGAATTTAAACCGACATGTTTATTTATAATAAAATGTTTATATTTGAAAAAGTTTCATCCTTTAACTGTAAACAAAATTTCATAATGAATTTAGGGATCAGATGTCCTTGTGATTGGTGTTTTCACAAATCATTTTATTTGGATATGTTTTAAGAATGTAAAAAAAATTCGTAGATAAAATCTCTAACGAGTAAGAAATAAATATTATAAATGGATATTTGTAAGTAACGAGTATTTTTTATACATGCATGCTAACAAGACGGGTACTGATATCATCATATATATACTCGTAGATATTTGTACCCACTATACTCTAATTTAAATTAAAAAAATTAAAAAAAACATAATTAAAACATTAACACATTTATTTTGAATGTCAAAAAATATTTATTTCTTTATAAATTATCATTCAACACTATTTAAATAAATTATTTGCACTCTTTATTTAAAATTTATAAATATTACATATTATACTTTTATTTAAATTCATAATTAATATATTATAAAATATTAATTTATTTTTTTATAAATATTCGCTTATACTCGTGTATACTCGTAGATATATGATATCCATTATTGTCGATTAGCAATGACCACATTTTCTAATCCACATTTGAAAAACTGCTGCCTATACTTTAAGTGGGCGGCTTTTATATTTTAAGCTAGGATTCTATGTTATTGTCTAAAAATATTTATTATAATAAAGATAACATTTACAAGAATAATTTTATTTATGTATCTCGAAAACCAACCTACCTGTATTTTATATTTATAAACTTAAATCTTTACATTTGCAATGTCTCTCTTCTACTATATATCTAAGAAAATGTTAGGATAGTGAAATTACTGAATTAGACATTGTCATTCGTTGACATCTGTCCAAATTTGAGGTTTTTTGGTCTTTTTGTTGTTGTTTGTATTTTGGCCCGTGATAACTTCTGCATTAATTGGTGATTGACGTTGGCAATCAGAAATTATTATTCTTCCTCTCCAAGCCAAGCTATTTTGAATGTTGGCTGTCCCTTGAAGCATAGTTGTGGTTATTTTCTCCGTGCAACCTTCTACTTCTTGACGAATGTTTGAATTTTTTTTACTATTCCTTCTTTTCCTTCATGAATCAATCTTCTTCTTCTCCAAGAAAAGTTACTTTCATTCTTCTTCCTCCACAAAAAAGGCAACTTTAGAGAACCATAACAAAACCTTTCGGCCTCAAGGTTAGTTCTCCTTCTTGGCTTTTTTTTTTTTTTTTTCTTTTTGAAAGCCATTTTCAGATTTTTTTTTTTTTTTTTTTCATGAAACCTTTAATTTTTTTGAGCTTTTTTATGTTCAAGATGGTTTCTCTGTCCATTTTCTTCTTCTTCACGAAGGTTTGAATTTTTTTTATTATGTTCTTCTTCTTCTTCTTCATGCATCCTTCTTCTTTGTGTATCCTTCTCCTTCTTCGTGAAAGGCTTTATTTCAGCTGAACTTTGTTTCTATTTTGTCTCTGCAGATCTCCTTCATCAAAGGGTATTTTTGTACTTTTTATTCGGTGAAATATATCCAGACATCCTTGCTGTTCTTAGATCTTGCTGTTCTTCTTCTATTTTTTTAACTGAACTTTGTTTCTATTTCGTCTCTGCAGGTCTCCTTCATCAAAGGGTATTTTTCTACTTTTTATTTGGCGATATATATCTAGACATCTGTTCTTAGATCTTGAGTTGACTTTCTTTTGGGTATGCGGAGGTTTGTTGGGTATTTTTTTTTCTAATGTTATTGTCGAGTTAGTTGGGTATATTTTTATGTTTTTGTTCTATACTTAGGGGTTTGCTAAATTTTGTTGTAAAAAGCTTTTGTTTGTCTTTGTTATGAATGTCGTTGATGAATTATTTGTTTGCTTTGTATGATAGTCTAAAACAAGCATTAGCTTTCAATCCTATTTACTTGAATTTTGAGTTGAGTTTCTTCTAGGTCCGCGGAGATATAACCTCAAGACCCTGTTATGAGATTTCCTGCAGTAATTACTGATTTTTTTTGTGCTTTTTTCCTTCTTTTGTGTTAACCCGAATCTTCAAGGTAGTTTTTTCATAACCTTCGTTTTAGAAGAAGGTTTTTTCGTAGCTTTGTATGTTTTAGATGTTATCTTCGTATGTTATCTTATTTTGTTGGTTATGTTACTATGGAGTGGTACATTTAATATCTATGTATACTTTTGTCTTGGTTTTTGTACAAGATGAAGATGAGCATAACAGAGTGTCACTCATTGAAATTGTTTCTTGCTTTTGTAGATTAGAGGATTTCAAACCCATATGACCAAATGGATTGAAGTCTGTGGCTGCATCATAACAAAATCAAGTTATAGCAATTTCATATTTTAAGTCCTCCTTCACATCTTACTGTTTGCAATTAGGCCCATTATTTGTTTGAAATTTTCAGGATTGACGGGTACAATGGCAAAAGCATTGATCATAGGGCTTCCCATAATTATCTGATAGGATGGCTAACAAGTTTGATAAGGAGGTTGCTTTTTGTTCTCAAATAACTCAAGGTATCTAAAGTATAATATGTGTTTAATTTATTATTTAATTTTTTACTTTTATGAAGTGTGGTTGCTATGAACTTTCATATGAATTCATACAAAATTGGGAACTTTGAGAACTGGATGAAAATCATGGAATATGATTATAAAAATATCACCACAAAATACCAAATATCACCATGTAATTCTAAGTATCTAATCCTTTTTCATACGTTTTTCTACTCTAAACATAATACCAAATATCATGTATTAGTTTTAGATAACCATTTCATTTTGTTGTAGTAACCGACATTCATGTCATAGATTTTAAATTGTAGCAAAGGTCACCCTCAACACACCATTATGTTGATTGGTGGAAAGGCCGTTGAACTTCAAAGTTATATGGAAATGTCCAACCAAAGGTGAAGAGGATTCTTTTGTTGGTAACTATATTGCAAATTGTATATATTTATGTGTGTGGATGTCATTATATTGATGCGCACACCCAGCTGTGGATAAATCCTAAAGAAGAAATTTTGCAGTATGTTGATATTGGAGATCCAATAGATGTGACTTTCAGTGTAAAAGAATTGAAGGTATGGTAAGCCTAGCCTTTTGTTTGCAAGTTTTTGTTTGACATAGGTAAGTTTAGCAAATGATATTAGAGATTAAGTCAAATGATATCATGTTTTTTAAATTTTATCATGTTATCTCTCAGAATTTGTGTTATTCTTTCTTTCTTCCATTCTACGATAAATTAAAGTATTAAAGTAGACTTGGTAGTTTAAATATTTGGAGCAGATAATCTTTTGTTAATCAAATTTTTCATTAGCTTTTTCATTGTGCAGCAAGTGCATACAAAAGCTTTAGTCCTTTGGAAGAGCAACATGCACAAGGAGAAACAGTTTTGTATGATGATGATGGAAGAGAAATTCAAAGAATTACAATGCAATAAATTACAATTCAAACACCTGGTTGAATTGTCATAGCAGATACAAAGTTTGGGGGTGCTCAAACTAGACACTAGGAATATTGTCCAAAGCTTTATTAGCTTATAATATATTTTGTAACCTTCTCATCTTTATTATTATAATTAGTGTTGAAGATGACCGAAATCCATGAGTAGAACAATGAAAATAAAATGTGTATCCAACTTAGGATTTTTTTTTTCAAACAATTACAGACCATTGGTTATGTATTAATTCAAGTATGTACAAATTGGAATAGATTTATACTATCAATAATTATATGATTTATTTCTAAAATTGTTTTATTAATAATTATATGATTTGTTTCTAAAATTGTTTTATTAATTGACCAATTAATTTCATTCATTGTTTTTAATGTTCTAATTATGAATGGATTTTGTTTTATTCCATATTTTGAAATCGGTTAAACTTATGCATTTGTAATTAATAATTATATGATTAGTTTCTAAAGATTTATTATCAATTAATTGATTTCATTAATTGTTTTAAATTTTTTTAATTATAAATGGAGTTTTAATTGGTAATTGTTATCGTAATTATTAGTATTTTTGTTATTATTATTTGAATCAATAAATTAAATATTTATTATATATAATAATAACAATAATAAAATATGTATACAACATTTATTATGTAATGCGTAGAATTGATATTCTAATATATAAAATCGAGTTTATGCATAGAATAAATTTTATATTTATATTTATGTTTTATTATATTCTCATATATTTGTTTATAAATCTTTGTACAAATGTGATAAAAGATTTAAGAAAAAAGTTTAATGTTTTACATGTTATTTTATAATGATTTTTTTATTTATTTTTTTCTAATTTTTAGACTTCTTGAGTTTTGATTGCAAAACAAATAAGAGAGCATGAGTTTTACTTACTTTAAGTGTACGGGTATACTCATTGTATTAATTGATTGATGTTGTACTTTCTATGTTCTATAATTCTTTAAACAAAAATAAGAAAACTAATAATACATGTTATATATCACAGATAACAGAAACGATAATATTAATCCCAAAATCTAAGTATCTAAATTGTATCCAATCTGTTAAATGTCTCATAAAATTCCAGGATCCATACTAAATATATTAAGAACTAATTTTAATAATTGTTATAGATGAAGACATGTCTTTAGAAACACCAATTCCAATACGGTCTCTAGCCCGAAATCCATTTGCAGAGAAAAATTGTTTCCACTTATAATTGAGATAGAATTGTTTCGCATATCTTCCTCTCCATCTAATAGTGCAGGTCAACATCATTCATTCCTTGCTAACCAAGATGTACTTCTTACAACCTTTAAGGAAATTTTTTGATGCAAAGTTTGCATTGAGGCACTAACAACAATAGAATTTAACTTAATTAATAGAAATAATAAGCGTATGAAAGATATTACTAACAAATAAAACCAAGGAATATTATTTGATAGCATAACTGGATAAAAAAATTCCATAGATCATGTTTACGCACCAGGATAAAAATATTCGTGAACTATATTTATTCTTGAGATTATATAACATAATATATATTCTGTTATATTATTGTGAACTATTAACTTATTCGTGAACATATTGTGAACTATTAACTTTTTCTGTTATATTTATTCTTGAGATTATATTACATAATATATTTAGCAATGACATGTGTATGCATGTTTCATTTTAATACAATATATAACTAAAAAATTTAATTTTAAATTTTAATCATATAACAATTTTATTTTACTATGCAACACCAATCTTAATACAATATATATAGGTTTTACATAACAATCAACATATATATATTTTATTTTAATTTAATATATAATTATAAAATTTAACTATAAATTTTAATAATATAATAACATTATTTTATTACACTTTATTAATTAATTATATATCATATATAAATATTTTTTTAATCTGATAATTGTCATTATTTGTATTAATTAATTTAACTAAAAAAACTTATAATTAATGATTTACGTATCCAATATTATCTGACTCTTTATTTAAATATTATATTTATAATTATACATAACTAAATCATTTAATTTAAATTATTATTATTATTAGTATTATTATTATTATTATTATTTATATATACATTTGTTTCTATTTAAAAAATTTACATCAATTTCATGTTTTATTTATTTTTGTACGGACCATATTACATAATATATCTACATTTATAAATTTTAACATCAATCTTATGTTATATTTATTTGATACGGAATCATATTACACAGTATACCTACATTTTACTTTAACAACAACCCTAACATATGCATTTCATTTTAATATAATATGCATGTATTTGTATCTGCATGTGTTCCTGTTTCTATCTAAAAATGTTAACATCAATTTTATGTTATATTTATTTAGTACGAGACAATATTATATAATAAGCCTACGTCTTACTTTACCAACAACATGTGCATATGTATTTCATTTTAATCTAATATACATGTGTTTATATCTACATGTGTTTCTATTTAAAATTTTTAACATCAATTTCATGTTGTATTTATTTTATACGGGGTCATATTATACAATATGCTTACATTTTACTTTAATAATCACGCGTGGATACACATTTTATTTTAATATAATATACATGTATTTATATCAACATGTGGTTTTATTTAAAAATTTTAACATCAATTTCATATTGTATTATTTTATACGGGAAAATATTACACAATATGTCTACATTTTACTTTAGCAACAACGTCCCGTGGATACACATATTATTTTAATATAATATACATGTGTTTATATCTACATGTATTTCTTTTTAATAAATTTAACATCAATTTCATGTTATGTATATTTTGTATGGGACCATATTACACAATATGTCTACATTTTACTTTAGCAACAACATGTGTATATGCATTTCACTTTAATGTAATGTACATGTGTTTGTATGTACATGTGTTTCTATTTAAAAATGTAACATCAATTTCATGTTATATTTATTTTGTGCAGGACTATATTACATAATATGACTACATCCTACCTTTAGCAACAACCCATGCATACTCATCTCATTTTAATATAATATACATGTGTTTGTATATATATGTGTTTTTACTTAAAAATTTTAACATCAATTTCACGTTGTGTTATTTTATACGGGACAATATTACACAATAGGTCTACATTTTACTCTAACAACGACCCATGGATACATATTTTATTTTAATATAATATATATGTTTATATCTTTTTGTGTTTCTATTTAATAATTTTAATATCAATTTCATGTTATATATATTTTGTACGGGGTCATATTATACCATATGTCTACATTTTACTTTAATAATGACTCATACATACGCATTTCAATTTAATATGTGTTTCTACTTAAACACATGTACATATAAACATGAAACACAAGTGTTTAAATACATATAAATTAAATACAACATGAACATGAAATTCATGTTGTATTTAATTTAAAACGGGACCATATTACATAATATACTTACATTTTACTTTAATAATGACTCTTGAATATGCATTTTATTTTAGTATAATATAATATACATGTTTTTATTTATATCTACATGTGTTTATATTTAAAAATTTTAACATCAATTTCATGTTATATATATACGGGATCATATAACATCATATGTCTATATTTTACTTTAATAACGATCCGTGTATATATAATTCATTTTAATATAGCGTGTTTATATGTACATGTGTTTCTATTCAAAATATTTATACATATACATTTCAATATAATTTAATAATAGTAATAACATTATTATTATTATTATTATTAATACTATTATTGTAAATTGTTATAATTAATTAAATAGATAATATATTTAAATAATAAAATTAATTATTATATGCAATTAAATCAATAATAATAATTCAAATACTTGATTTATATAATTACAACAAAATTTTTGTTTTAAAAATTACAAAACGTAAAACTAAAAAACACGACTCGTGCGTATGCACGGGTCTCCTACTAGTTCATAAAAAGAAAAAAAAATCAAATGGAAGAAGAAAAAAACATCTAGGAAACAAATATATGTAACCTGATTAAGAATTTGATTAAATATATATCTTCATCTCTCAACCATGACATTCTCAATTATATAATCTGTTTCAGGAATACTTCAAACCTCATAATTCTAAAAAAATTAGGAAAAAATAATTCTAAAAAGATATAATTTATAGTATAATAAAAAAATTGTTTATATCTATTTATACACTTTTCATTTTTTTTATCCATTTAAAATTAAGCTCTACGAAACTACAATCTTCCGTACCATCAAACAAACTATTCCAAAAAATTAAAATAGTTAAGTAGTGTAAGGCCCCTTTCAAATTAATTCTTTTCTGCCTGTCTTAAATTAAAGGGGTTGCCCCTTGTAAGTGGGCCTAAGGGTTGGCCCAGTATATAAAATCTTACTACATTGTCCTAAGTCTCACTTTCCACTCTTTTCACAGAATCTTGAGTTGCAGCCGTCAACCCCTCTGCTAGGGTTTTGCCTCCGCTGTTATGTTGAGCCAGGAAGTTCCGTTACTCCCTGTAAGTGACCTTCGAGTTCATGCTAGTTCCCTTTTTGTAACCTTTTCGTAATCTGTTGTAAGAGCCTTGGTTAACCCCATTTGGCTGGTTCTGTTCCACTCTCACCTCAGCCCTGTAGTTCATCCTTGGAGATGTCGTACTCGTGGTCGTACAGTCGGGGTCTTCGCTAGACTTTTCCAGGTACGAGGAAGTTAGAGTTTGAGTCCTGATTGTTTTATGGCTGGGTTGGAGTTTATTAGATGTTGTATGATTGTGTTGAATGTGTGAACTGTCGTGTACTGTCCTTTTGAGTGCGAACAGGTGACTGTTACAGGAGAATAGTGGCGAGACCTGTTAATCTCGCCCAAGCGAGCCAGTCTTGCCTAGGCGAGATGAACAGGGAGCTCGCCCAGGACTTTTGCGTGAAAGGTCGCCTAGGCGACCAGCTCGGCTTTTTGAGCGAGCGAGCATCTCACCCAGGCGAGAGAGGTCTCGCCTAAGCGAGATCCCACGGGTGCTCCTGCTGTCTTTTTTGAGCCCTCGCCTAGGCGAAGGGGGCTCGCCTGGGCGAGAACTTCTTGCCTGAGCGAGACCCTCCAGCCTAAGCGAGGTGCTGGGCGAGACAGTGTAATGTGAGATTGTTTTCTTGGCTTTGTATGGATAATGCTTGCTTGGTTTTGAGTATTGTGATAAAGGTTTGATATGAATGAGCATGATTGAGTGATGCAAGTCATGAGTTATGAATAATGGGTTGGCATGAGTTTCACATGAGATTGTAATGAAATGGTTGGTATGAAAGAGGCATGATAACGATATGATTTGGAAATCCTTGGCACATGGATGGTTTATGATGAGATGAAATAAGTTGGGCCTGAAACATGAAAGGCGTTGGCTTTAAAGGTTGGTACAAATAACGTATACATGCATGGTGAATATTATTTGGCTGTGTGATTATGTTTGTATGTGTCAGTGCATAATTCCTTAGGGGTCTCTAGGTTAGACTTTCGGGATCGCGCTTCAGTGGTCGAGACGTAATTCCATGGCCCTTGTTAGTGGGTGTCCATGGTGGTGCCCCATCTGTATAACTCGGTAAGGATTCAAGGTAAGGTTGCATCCTGACGCTCTAAGGAGTCAGTTAGTCTCACCTAGAGCGGACTGACTCCCGTGGTGAGAGTAGCAGGAGGCCTGAAACTCATTATGGGCTAACCTTGTGGTGAGGGAAATTGATTCATTGTAATACTTATGACATATAGCTCAGGGGTGAGCAGAGGTATTCACCACAAGTGTGAGCATCCGCTAAATCCGACCAAGTTATACATATCCGGATGAGTCGAGTCGAGTCGTAGTGTATCGATTGGAAGTCATAACATGCTTGGTTGTTGTATGGACATTGAATGATGGAAATATATTTGACTGTATGATGAGAATATTGTTGGTTTTAGCTTACCTTGTTTGTTGTATGGTTGTGTGGTATGTGGCTGTTCTTTCCTGCGATGATCATCAATTGGATTGATGGGAGCAGATGGGCGAGGTTCTCGTGGTCAGCAAGGAAATGGAGATTTCGCTGCTTAGCCATTTGGACTGGATTTATCTTCTTCATGATTTCTTTAGGGCTATGGCCCATGTATCGCTTTATGCATTGCTACTCTACTCTCTTTGTTAGACTTGTATCTGGTTTCCCGTTGGCATCGTGGTATGCTCAGGTTGTAGGAGTTGTGTTAAGGATCCCGGACTACTCCATATGACTATTTTGTGTGACGCATATTTTAATTTCGTTTAATAATTAAATGGGACGTTAGAAGTAGTATCCATAATTTAAAATTTAATCTTCCAATTTCATGGTGCACCGCGTTTTCTTTACAGACTTATAATATAAGGGCTGAGAAAGTTACATTCATTTAAAAAACGATGAATTTCATTTATTACACGTTTTTCTTTACAGTTACGATGACGTGTTTCTTTTTTTTTACACTTATCTTATGATAGGGAGGGGTCAAGAAACTTTTTTTTTATTTTAAAAAAAAGAAAACCTTCGTGCATCACATTTTCTTGCACAATCATGGATAGTGGTAGGTGGATTTGACATGTATTTTAATAAAAGAATGAAAAATGATAGGTTGACGTAGCTACATTTTGACATACTTTTTATAAAGAGAGAGTAATATTTTCTCACTTATTTACTGAAGAATGATATTTTTGACATTTTTTTTTTCGTAAAGTTTGGTGAGAGTGACTTTTTTAATTTTTATTTTTTTAATTTTTTAATTTTTTAATTTTCAAAATTATTTAGAAGATATCAGAAAAAAAAAATTGTCAAAATTTAGTTATAAAAATATTATTTCCTTTCTTTATAAGCCTACTATTTGACACATGTTTGTGTAACATTTCATTTCTCGTCATGGAGCTTCAGAGTCCATTCTCTCTCCTCTTCATCTTTGCTTGCATACTCCTTGCATTGTTCATCATTAACAACATTTCAAATCCTTACAAGTCCCTCAAAAACTTGCCACCAGGACCATAGAAGTTACCTCTTCTTGGCACATTGACCAATTTGTAGGGGCACTTCCTCATCAAACTCTCAGAAACTTAACCAACAAATTTGGACCCTTGATGCATGTGAGAATTGGTAAAACTTCACAGATAATAATCTCTTCAGCAGATATTGTCAGAGATACATGGCTGAAGAGGCTTTAACTTTTTGTTCTAGATATTTAAATGAAATTGAGACTGTATTTAATCGATTGTGTCCTGTTAATGATGACCTCATATTGTTCCATCTAATGTAAGTACATTATTTTCACAAGTTGGAAAACCAGTTGGATCTTTTACTTATTTCACTCTATCGACAAAGGAAAAGTTGCAAGCACGTTGTCATGTGTTAACTAACTGCACCATAGTTGACCCGTTTCTGCAGTAAGTATTTATGTATTTTTGTATAATTGATTTTTCCTTGAACATTACATTATATATTTTATATATTTGACATAGGGAATTTAGAGACACTTTACGAAGACAACTAAGAAACCGCACACGATCATTTTCTATGATAGACAAAAGAGTTCATATGGAATTTGTAGAGTAATTTTCACTACGTGTATGTATATTTTCTCCAATAATATTTAATTTATATATATTATTAAAATATTATATATGTTTCTGAATATTAAGTATTTGATGCAAACAAATTAATCTCTATAATTTTAGAATCACGCACACAACATCGCAAATCTGACAAAAAAATACTAAATAATTAACTAACGTTAACTTTTATTTATTTACATAAATTTTTAATTAAAAATAATTTCGTTTAGTATTATAACACAATGACTTACTCAACCACGTATAAAGAATTAGAGTTTATGAAAATAAAAAATATTCTTACCTGGACAAAAATAGTGGTCCCTAAACGTTTTTGGATTCCCTTCTAGAAAAAGACTTAAGTTAGGTCTACTTCGTGATGTCCTTTTTTTTTTTTCTTTTTCCTTCCCAGACAAACAAGTCAGGTCTACATGAATTAGTTTCATAAAACAAAAAAGAAAATGTTTCATTTTTTATAACATCAACCTAATTTGTAAAGATGGAATCGATTTGTTTTTAATGAAAAAATAGGATATTGCTTTTGTTTTTCGTTAGGCATTACAATGTCGTATAAACCACTACTACAAATGTTTCTAGCATCATTTAACCACTCACATTATTCATCCGTATATTCATTGGAATTCTTCGCTAGTATTTAAAAAATAAATAGAAAATGGATCTGTATAAACTTTTTACGTTGAGGTTGGTTTCGTACTGAATATTATATTGAATGTCTGATTCAGTTGAGTTTTGATACGATTTCTATTCGGCTAGACATTTATCTTTATGAACAATTATTCCCATTATTTTTACTTATATTGATTTCTAAGCAACAAAACCCAATTGAGTGACCTAAAGAAAAAAGATTTGAATAAATAAAAGTTCTATGCATTAAGATTTTTAGACTTAATATTCATAGTTTAATCCGAAACTATTATCACTCTACGAATAACATTCCTGTTTTATCACAAAAACTTTTCAATTTTGGTACCTTTTATTTTAGTTAAATCCTCAATAGAATAACGACATATTAAAAGAAAAGAAAAAGAACATCCTCTCTTATTACAATTTTTTAAAACGGTTCGTTTTATATATATTATGAGAATTATTCTTCAAAAAAAAAATTAAGAGATAAAGTAAAGTATATAAAAAGTTGTTAATGCATAAATCTTATATGAACTGTTTTTTATATGAAAAAGTTAATAGTTACAACTAAATTTCTTGGAATGAGTTAGGCGTAAGTGGAGTTTTTTTTTTCAGAAAAACTAATGCTCGAACTGTAACAGAGAAAAAAGATGCTAAGATGTTCATATTGAATGAAATGACCATCGTACTTTATTCACGTATTATACAAATATATATATATATATATATATATATATATATATATATAGCTAACTTTAAAAAGATAACTGACTCAATATTAATTACCCTGCTGATATTTAGCAACTATCCACGGAAACAGACTAGAAAACTTATTTAAAGCTAACAACCTCCCCCACTATTCTAGCAATGGTTAGAGTTTTCTTCAAAAATATCTAATATTTCCACCCTTAAACTGAATCATCACACATATTCAGTTTACATTTGCAATAACTCCTAACTTACTCTGCATTCGAACAAAGTCTTCCAACTTAATTGGTTTGGTCATGATATCGGCTATTTGTTCTTGCGAATTACAATGTTGCAGCTCAACAGTTTCATTTTTTGTAAGATCCCTCAGAAAATGAAAACGTACGTTCGATATGTTTACTCCTCCCATGCATAATTGGATTCTTTGACAACTTTATGGTAGAACTATTATCACAGTAGATAACAGTAGGGCTTGTTTGACTTCTCCTCACTACCTCAAGTATTCTTCGGAGCCACACAGCTTGGCAAGAACTAGTAGTTGCTGCTCTAAATTCAGCTTCGGTTGTCGATAGACTCACCACAGGTTGCTTCTTCGAACTCCATGAGATAGCAGCCTCACTCATCATGAATACATAGCCTGATATGCTTTTTCTGTCTTCAATGTCATTGGCATAATTACTATCCGTATAACCGATCAAACCTTTGCTTCCATTTCGTTGATAAAACAAGCCAAGTTCAAAAGTTACTTTGAGATATCGGATGATTCGCTTTGTGGCATGAAGATGAACCTCTTTTGGTTGTCCCATAAATCGACTAACTTGACTTACACTATACATGATATCGGGTCGTGTGGCGGCTGCGTACATTAACTACCGACCATCTGTTGGTAGAGAGTTTTATCAACTCCTTTTCCTTCTTCATCCTTGCCTAACTTGCTTCCAGAAACCATTGGATTATGCGCACAGTTTGAATTGCTCATTCCAAATCTCCGTAGAAGATCTATCACATACTTCTTTTGACACAAAAAAATACCATCATCTTTTTGTATTGCTTCAAGGCCGAGAAAGAATTTAATTTTTCCCATGTCTGTCATAGCAAATTCTGATTGCATTGATTTCTTGAACTTCATCATCAACTCGACGTCATTCCTTGTGTAAATCAAATCATCCACATACAAACTTACCACTATAATATTGTTCTCCTCCACCTTAGTGAATAAAGTGGGTTCATGCTCACATTTTTTAAATCCACAACTTTGAAAATAGCTTTTAATGCGATTGTACCAAGTCAGAGGGGCCTGTTTTAAGCCATATAAAGCACGATTCAGCTTATAGACTTTTTCTTCTTCCCCCACGTTTTCGAATCCTTGTGGTTGGTCAACAAAAACATCTTTTGTTAATTCTCCATGCAAGAAGGCAGATTTAATATCCATCTAGTACATGGGCCATCCATGGTGGGCAGCTATAGCAATGACCAATCAGATGGTTTCCATCCGAGCCATAGGAGCAAATACCTCCTTGTAATCAACTCCATATTCTTGAGTATATCTACCCACCAAACGTTTAACCCCAATCTTTTTAGCACCTGCGGGAAGTTCAGTTAAATACCACGTATCATTTCTTTCTATAGCATCAATTTCTTCTTGCATGGCTTTTCTCCAAATTGGATTCTTTGCGGCTTCATCATAGTGGACAGGATCATTGTCATTGCTAAGAGTCAAATGTGATTCATAATCATCATCAGACAACCCTTCACCAGTGACATAATCTTGCATCCAAAAAGGTTGAGTGTGTTGCCTACTTGGAACTTGGTGTTGTTCACGAGCATCATCTTGTTGGGTCACTTCATCTTCTATTTCTTCCTCTGGATCTTTATCCCTTTCAACATCACTTTTGTTGTCATTCCAATCTAATTCTGATCGAATTGAATTTGTGAATTCATCGTCCCAATTCTAGCATTCATCCTCGTCAAAGACAACATCTCGACTTATAATTATTTTTCTATCAGTGGGATTATAGAGTCGATATGCCTTTATTCTTCACTGACTCCAAATAAAACACATGCGACACTACGTGAATCCAATTTAGTTCGCAAATTATGTCCCACATGGATGTGAGCTACACATCCAAAGACTTTAAAGTACGCTACAGAAGGCTTTTTGCCACTCCAAGCTTCCTCTGGTGTCTTGTTCTGAATTGGTAGTGTTGGACTTCTATTAAGAACATGAAACCGCTTATGGCAAAAATCTCTTTGAAATACATTTTGCGATCATCATGCTTCGAACCATATTCATAATGGTACGATTCTTTCACTCAGCAGCACCATTTTGCTGAGGTGAATACGGAGTCGTAAGTTGTCTTCTTATCCCATTTTCAACACAAAAACTTGACAATTCTGATGAGGTGAATTCACCTCCACGATATGTTCGAAGACCTTTAATTTGCAAACTCACTTCGCGTTCAAATGTGGCTTTAAATTCTTTAAAGAACTTGAATGCTTCTGATTTTTCATGTAACAAATAGATTCAGGTCTTTCTAGTACAATCATCAATGAAAGAAATAAAGTACCTCTTATTGTTGTTGGAAATTATGTTAATAGGACCACATAGATCAGAGTGAACCGGTTGTAATGGCAATTCAGCTTTCCAAGCACTCCTCTTGGGAAATGGATCTCGTTGTTGCTTCCCATTCAAACACTCCTTGCACACTCTTGAAGGTTTTTTCAAGTGCGGCAAACCCACTACCATTTCTTTCTGTTGTAGAGTATTAAGCCCATTGAAACCCAAATGACCATAACGGTAATGCCATAATTGACCAACATCTTAAATTATTGTATTAAAGCAAGTCATACCAAATGCTAGAGATAATGCTGCAATTTTAAACATTCGATTGGAAGACATTGTAGATTTCATGATAATGCCCTTTTCGGGATGATAAACCTTACAACTATATTATGTTGAATAAGCACAACTAAACCCTTCTCTTGAAGTTGTCCAACACTTAGCAAATTATTTTTCAAATCAGGCACATAAAACACTTCAGTAAGTACCTGTATTTGATTATTAATCTGTAGTTGCACATTTCCTTTTCCTTTTCCTTTTACCACCAGGATTGCGTTGTTGCCTAACTTTACATTGTCTGCAAACTTTTCATTGAGATCTACAAAATATTCTTTTTTATTGCACATATGATTGCTGCAACTAGAGTCAAGAAACCAATCATCAATCTGGAATGATTCAGTTTCAACCTGAGCCATGACCAACCTTTCTTCGGAAGTCTTGGTATAATTGCTTTCTTTACTTTGACATTCCCATTAGAAGTGCCCTAGTTTGTGACAATTGAAGCACTCAACAGTGGATTTGTCGAAATTTGACCTTCTGCGTCCTCGATCGCATCCTTGGTAGCCACTACGACCTCTTCCTAGATTAGAAGTTTCCCCATATGTCACCTTCAAAGCTTGTTCCTCTTCTGGGCTACTCGTCCTTTGCTCGTGTACTAGCAAACTGCTTTGCAATTCGTCTATAGACAGTTTGTTAGTGTCTTGTGCTTCCTCAATTGAGCATACCACATAGTTGAATTTTGGAGTCATAGATCGTAATATTTTTTCAACGATTTCTGTGTCACCTTTGTTTTCACCATTAGCCTTCATTCTGTTCGCAATTGTTAGTGTCCGTGCGAAGTAGTCATTTACCATTTCTCCATCCTTCATATGGAGCGTTTCAAAATCCTTCCTTAATGCCTGCAATTGAGCTCGCTTAACTCACGTTGAACCTTGGTATTTTGTCTTCATAGAATCCCATATATCCTTGGTGCTATCTTTCTTGAGGATTGTCTCGAGAATAGTGTTGGCAAAAGCAATATAAGCCTAAATGCTGAAGCAAGATTTTGATGATGATAAAAGAAGTCATGAAAGCCATCTGGAAGCCAATATGAAGACCATGTGTTGTAGTGTTTAAAGCTATCTTGTAAAATGTAATTAGATTAGTTAGAATCAGTATTATACAAGAAAAACCTGGTGTTTCTCGAAAAATCAAAGTGATAATTGATTATCACTTAGAATAATCGATTATCCTGAGCTGAACCATTTTTTTTAAGAAAACACTAGAATAATCGATTATTACCTCTGATAATCGATTATCTGCTCAAAAATTTATTTTTCATAAACCACACTGGAATAATCGATTATCACTAGTGATAATCGATTATCCTGGTCAGTTGGGCGCGACTGTTCAGTTTTTTTGACCTAATTTCTGGAACCCCTATTTAAGGAACCTCAGAGTTACTTCTCACTTACCTTTTTGAGAAGCTAGAGTACTAGTGTTGTGACTGCAAAAGAGTTCTCTGAGTGTTCTCAATAGAAGCTTTGAAAAACCTAATGTGGGTAGAGCGATAACTTTTCCTGAGAGGTGTTCTAGGAGATTGAGTGTTGCTGCTGTTGCTAGGAAAGCTAAGGTCAAGGTTCTCTGTATGATTCAGAGAGGTGTTCATCTCTTGTGTGATTCAAGAGAGGTGTTTTCTTTCCTTACACTCTTAATATCTGATTGTAAATTTGTTACTTGTTAGTGATTTAGTTAATCTCGTTTTTAAGAGATTAACAACTGGACGTAGGGTCTTTTGATCCGAACCAGTATAAATACTTGTGTTCAAATCTTCTTCTCTATCTCTTTATTTCATCTATTATTGTGTTTTAAAGAAATTATTTATTGATCTAATTGATAAATTTTGGAAAAATTTTAAAGTATTAATTTTATTATTTAAAAACCAATTCACCCCCCTCTTGGTTTTGTCAGCACGCTCAAACATTCCGCTGCGCGATACCAACAAATAGAACGATCCAATGCCTGAAAAAGATAATTCTTCACTTTCAAATCCTTAAGCTTCTGGTCATCATGTTGACGTTGTTGCACCTTAGTTAGTGTCATTCCAACGGCTGCAACTGATATTCCAATTTCCACCAAACCCCAATATTCTTTTGAACGTAGAAAATTCTCCATTAACATTGCCCAATGATCATAGTGACCATCGAACTTACGAATTGTAGGTTGCACAAAAGTATTTTCAGTTGTCATCACTCTATCTTTCTTTCAAAGTTAGTTGCTGCTATGCTGTATTAGACCTTCCTAGCTCTGATACCAGAATGTTATAAAGAAAAAAGATGTTGATATTGAATGAAATGACTATTGTACTTTATTCACGTACTATACAAATATATATATAGCTAACTTTAAAAAGGATAACTGAATCAATATTAATTACCCTACTGATATTCAACAACTACCCATACATTACGGAAACTGACTATAAAACTTATTTAAAGCTAACAACTAAGGATGTCAATGGGGTGGGTAGGGTACGAGTAGTAGCTCCCTCGTACCCTACCCGCTGGATAAATATTTGCCTCGTACCCGTACCCATATCCGTCGGGTATTCGTTATGTGGGTACCCGCCTATTTTTTTCATATCCGTGGGTATCCATGGATACCCGCGGGTATTTGCAAAATTATTTAAAAAACAAATATTTAATCATAAATTCAAATAAAATAAAATAAAATACATCACTGTCATAAATTTTAAATAAAGTTCAAATAAACTCAAGTTGATACAAGTCCAAATAATTGTAAAAGTAAATATAAAATGATGTTCAACACAATTAAAATTCTTTAATTAGTGCTTTGATCAACAAACTCACTTTCTCCAATTGATTCCTGAAAAATAAACAAAATAAACAAATAATAAACCTCAATTGTCACGTGTCAAGTATTCTTATTTTGATTTTATCATTTGACAACAAGTATACCATAAATGTCATTGTCTATATAAGGTTTGATGTATATGTCCAATTTCAAAGAAAGGAGAGAGAAGAATGCCAATGGGGTAAGTTTAGCAGGTACGGGTATCCACGAGTACGGATACTATGATATCCGTACCCGCCCCGTTAACATGCGGGTATAAAAAATACCCGTATCTGCGGGTAACAAGTATCCATTTTTAATATCTGTTTTCTACCCGTTGCGGGTTTTATCCGCGGGTACGGATGTTTTTGACATGCTTACTAACAAACTCCCCACTATTTTAGCAACAACTAGAGTTTTATTCAAAATATCTAATACGAACATCCAATATCTTATGCTGAAATAAACACAAAATCACAAAGTTAAAAGAGAGAAAATTTAGTTATTATAAGCAATAGGAGAATTTGAGAAAATAAAATAAAAAATAGGGTAAAAAGAGAATTGATTTGTAAAGTTATTAATGGTTAATCAAATTCATGACATGTTTGTGGGTGGGACAACAACACCAAAAACAGTAGTAGAATGGGCAATGTCAAAACTGATGAGAAATCCTGAGGTAATGGAGAAGGCACAGAGTGAGGTAAGAAAGGTGTTCAATGAAAAAGGGTTTGTGGATGAAGAAAAAGTTGGAGTGTGAATACCTAAATTCAGTGATAAAAGAAACAATGAGGTGTCATTCCCCATAGACATCCCCCAGAGGCATTGTTAAACCGACATGTTTATTTTGTAATAAAATGTTTATATTTAAAAAAGTTTCATCCTTTAACTATAAACAAAATTTCATAATGAATTTAGGGATGAGATGTCCTTGATCTTTTATGATCAGTGCTTCCACAAATTATTTTATTTCAAAATGTTGCTTTCTTGATTGAGATCTTTTGGATCCACAAGGGTCGGAATGTCTCAAAAGATACTTCAATATGTAAGACATAATAAATATAGTGACATTAATAAATAACACGTAATATGTGTTCAATGTAGAGTGCATAGTGCATTCTCCATACCTGGTCCTACTTCATCAAGATCATGTATTATCTGAACTCGACCATAGCCTTCCATATAGTCGTTTACAAGGTTCTGATGTATCCAGTTGTAAGTGGTCTACCCCATACATATCAACCCTCGAATTAACACCTTGGTCAGGAATTCGACAATTGAGAACCGAAGACCAATAAGGACTTTTAGATAAATTCGCTTACTTTGAATGGACTTAGGAGTGACTGAAAAGGTATTTTGGGCCAAAAAGTCCATCCTAGTGGGATCCACGAGTGAAACAATATAAATAGCACATTATTCAATTCATTCTTTACACATTGATTATTCTATGAAATTACATAACATCACTAGTGTTAACTTAAGTATCAGAGTGCCTTTCGTAGGTATCCTCCCCCCACATTTTGGACAAGATCTGTTGGAGTCGAAGGGCGATTTTCCTGAAGATTGGGTACTAGAAAAGTTTTGAGGACTTGTCAAATTACAACTTGGTCTTGTAAGAACAATTGGCGCCCACCGTATGGCTGACAATCATTCTATGAAGTCGAGTGTTGCAATCGCAGAGAGACAAGGTGAAGACGGTGCTAACCAAGAGCAAAGTTGCTGAAGGGATGCCAGACCTTCCTTCGATATATACTTTTTAGATCATTTATCACCTTTGATTTTATGTTTGTTGTTGAGTTATTTAGTGGTACTCAACCACTGGTAGAATGTTATTGTTTCTTCTCTAAAAAGATGTATTATTTCTTGACAAGTCAACAAAAAATGTGAAAAATTGTGGTCATAATGAAACTAACTTTTACATCAAAGAGGTATTGTTAGACTTTATAATAGTAATTTGATCTAAATCTTATTTATAGTCCATACATATTTATTTCAATCATTTAATTCTCATATGAAACCAACAATTGAAGGACAAACTATGCTACCATAATAATAATAATAATAGATTTGACATTTTTAGCATTTAGTTTTGCTAAAATAAACGAAATTAAGTAAGATTTTATCTTTTGTTTCTATACAAACTTTTCTTAGCTTAAAAATGCAATAACTAATATTATTTGCTGGAAACATATGAGGATTCTGTCGAGGAAGGCCATTATTTGAAGATGAAGGTGCTTCTGTTGTTGAATTTCCAAGAGTTGTTTTACTCTGCTTTTTTTTTTCTTCTGTTTCTCTGTTCAATGAGTTGATAATTTGTAGAATGTAGACGTTGTTAGAAGTTATAACCAGAAATTAATTTGAGTTATTTAACAAATTATTTCTAACATGTTTTCATAGTAAATTCTAGGTGCTAATTGCTTGCAGTTGTATTGTTGAAATTTTTGCTTTTGTAGATTACCAAGTTAAATGATATTAAATCAATTGGAGGCTACCTGATGTTGGTAACCGGTGAAGGTTTGTGTTGAAAATTAGTAAGTATGTCGGGGTTCAGACCTTTGTTGTCAAGGTAATAATAATACCAATAAATCATAAACTTATCATGATTAAGAATTAAAGTGCAAACACGTTCTTAACTTCTTTTATGCGTATTTTATAAAATGTTGGTGGCTAGCTAAGGAGCTTTAGTTATTTTTTCCTTGCAGTTCTTGATGCAGGGTAAAGTGTTGGCCATCATTAGCAGTCTTCCAGATATATCAGCAGAAGGCATGTTTATCACAAGTTTTGTTGGAAGGCTGTTAGGTTTGAGTCATTATAAATCACAAGTTTTATTAGAGTTGTTAATCGTGCTTTTATTATTTAGTTTGATTTGAACTGATTCTAATCAATTATTAACTTCATCGACAATGCCATTGTGATACAATTTTCTTTGTCTCAAATTTTCTCTTGATGGTTTATGTTCACCATGTTTCTGTAATAGGGCTTCAAAATTCTACTACTCGAATTCACCGTGTCACTGATGATCAATAGTTAGCTAATAATAATGAGTTTTTGGAGTAATTTTTTCTAAACTTTTCATGAAGTAAAAAAATATGACAATGTGGTATCCTAAATTGGAAAAAAACAATTGATCACTTACTAAAGCAGATCACAATAAAAGTTTTTTTTTTTAATTTTTTAGTTTTCATTCATGTAATTAAATACATATTATTATATTGACATATTTATTAGCAATCATAACTATTTTATTATAACAATTCTAATAATTTAATATCCATAACTTTTATAATAAAATTAATTTTGTTAAAAATTTCTTGAATATTTTTTACAAGTTTTATACTAATGATATCACAACAAATCTTTATAAACAGTTACACATGTTTGAAGACTTGAATAAAAAAGGATTATAAAACTAATTTATAAAATATAATAACAACCAAGATAATCAAATTGAGATTTAAATCATAAAATCGTATGATTTTACGATTTATATAGTATTTACAAGTCCAATCTTACGCATAACTGTAATACAACAAAATCGATAGGATCGTCGAACAAAATCGTAAAATAATGTAAATTGTAATTTTTTTTTTAATTTTTTGTTGCACTACTTGTATCTTTGGTGAATAATTCAAATTTTATATTGTTATATGTGTTCTCAATCATACAATCACCTTTCATCTAATTAAATTAAGGTTAAATTACCCTTTTGGTCCCTCTATTTGTCATGAAATTTCATTTTGGTCCTCACGTTTTTCGTTGTCTCAATTTGGTCCTAATTTTCTTAAAAATGACTCAATTTGGTCATCACCGTTAACTTTGACCAGACGGTGTTAAAGTCAACGCCACGTGTCAATTTCTGGTTTTTTTTATTGTTTTAATATTTTTTTTATTTTTTTTATTTTTTTTTATTTTTTTTCTTTTTGATACGTGTCACTTGACAATTGTGCCACATGTCAAAGTGACTCAATTTGGTCCATATATTTGTTTTTAGTTTCAATTTAGTCCCAATTTTTGTAAAAATGAAGCAATATTGTCCTTCCTCAAATTGAAACTAAATTTATTTTTTTATAAATTTTATGGTGATATTCTTACTAAAATTAACATTTTTATTAAATATTTCTATAAATATTTTAAATTAACTTTAAATTTTACACAAAACATTAGACTTTGATTTTGTTTTGAACTTGAAATTTAGTTCCTAAATTTATGTGTGACAAGTTATTTGATTTTTAATCTTTACCAAATTTGTATAATATGATACACTTGACGCCTTTATATATGATGACAAAATTGTTAATTTTTGAAATTAAGTTTGGGGTTTAACTTTCTTTAATAATAAAACTAAAAAAATGTATTTAAAAATATTTCTATAAATATTTAATAAAAATGTCAATTTTATTAAGAATATCATCATAAGTTGTATACAAAGATTAAATTGAGTCTCAATATAAGGAGGGACAATATTGCTTCATTTTTACAAAAATTGGGACTAAATTGAAACTAAAAACAAATATAGGGACCAAATTGAGTCACTTTGACACGTGGCACAACGGTGAAATGACACATGTCAAAAATAAAAAAAATTCAAAAAAAAATCAAAAAATATTAAAAAAATTCAAAAAAACCAGAAATTGACACGTGGCATTGACTTTAACACCGTCTGGTCAAAGTTAACGGTGAGGACCAAATTGAGTCATTTTTAAGAAAATAAGGACCAAATTGAGACAACGAAAAACATGAGAACCAAAATGAAATTTCATGACAAACAGAGGGACCAAAAAGGTAATTTAACCTTAAATTTTAAATATTAATCTAATTAAAATTTATTTCTCAATAAAAAATTAATACAATTTAAATTCAGCTGTAACACACTGCAACACTTCTCAATTAAAATTTAATACAATTATAATTTCCAAATTTTTCGGCCACAACTTTGTACACACCCAAAGCACAATAATATTTAGTATTTATTAACTATAACATTAGTATTTATTACTTTTCGTATTTATTAATTATAAAATTACTATATTTATCATTTCTTGCATAAAAAATTTATAATAACATTATTTATGAAAACAAGTAACAAATTGATTTTTTTATTTATTTTGTCTTCGTTATTTTTCTTAAATTTTTGTCATATTTCCGTATTTTATTATATTAATTATTTTCATATATATATATATAATTATAATTATAATACTTGAAAATAATGATATAAATTAATTGTTTATTTAAATATTATAAAATAATAATTATTTGTATTATTAAGAGTATTGTTATTATTATTATTTATAATATTGATATTATTATTATTATCGATATAATATTATTGTATGTATTGATTTAGTATTGATATTATTATTATTATTATTATTATTATTATTATTATTTTTATAATAATAATAATAATTATTATTATTATAATTAAAAATTATTATAATTAGAATTATCATCATTATTATTATTATTATTATCAGTATTAGCTTTATTTATATTATTATTAAACAAATGCTTCTTGGATGGTTTTCTGTGGTTTAAACTGTTTATAGATTTATATCTACATATGCTTATACCGAAAAATTTAAACATCAATATGTTTTATTTATTTTATACGGAATCATAATATATAATATTTGTACATCTTAATTTAAAAAAACATTATATATACAAATTTTATTCTAATATAATATATAATTTAGAAGTTTATTTACAAATTTTAATTTTATTTAATATATTATATAAAAAGTATTCATAATTAATTATTTATATTTTTCTCATATCATTAAATTTTTTATATAAAAGTTACTCATAATTATTTATATTAATAGTTTAATATAAATTAAAATAAAAAATAAAAAATACACTTTTTCTTCAAATACAATAAAAATAAATTATTTCTCTTTACTAAAAAAGCATTATTTTAACAACAAAGCAAGAAGAACGATCACCCCATACACATATGCGTTTAACGTTAGGCACAACATCAAACCAATGAATTAAGATACCGCAAACTAAACATACCCTACAAAATAAACAAAAAGAAATTTATTCTCTGACAAACACTTAATATCATTAAAACTTAATTATCCTCAAGCAGAAGACCATTGATCTTGAGTTCAGATTTAAGCTTGGGCATTTCATCCTCTGGCAAAATCATGGTCACAAACTTCCCATCATGTGGCCCCGGATACACCAAAATAGCTCCTTCATCTCCAACACCTTGAATCGTGTAGTAAACAAATCTTGGCGTCTGTCCCTTCAATTGCAAATCATACAAATTGATTTTTTCTAAGTCCACAAATGTCAAATTCGCACCATACACGAACAAATCACTCACACCTTCGTCTCGCTCAATTGCTTCTTCAATTTCTTTCCTCTCATCAACACCTTCATCCTCAAGCATTCTTGCCAAAACACTCAAATCACTCTCAACAATGCAACATTCACTTCCAGCCTCAACCTTGCATATAACTTGGTTGTTACCAATGTTATCGTTGTCCTTCCTATACGGGTCGGTTCGACACACGGTTACGGTTTTCGGTTCGGATTTTGTCCGGACCCGGGCTACACAATGCCAAATCATGGCACATACGGATTCAAAACCAGGGGTTTGGTGGAGACTCGGACCCCAGATTTGTGCTTGCAAGTAGTTCAATTGTGTGCTTGTTATGTGGAAGGAGAATGTGTCCATTTTCTTGTTGTTGGCTGGGATCCAGTGATCACCAACCGGGTCAATCCGTTTTGCTGAAATTGGATCCTTTTGGGGTCCGGGTTGTCCGGGTGCTGGGACGCATCTTGGGATGTTGGAATGCAATTTAAGGCCCAAGTCATTCATTACTCGGCCCAATGAGTTTATAAATTCTGAAGCTGAAAGTGGGTCCCCCAATATATGGGCCCAACTTAGACCCAATGAAATTCCACCGCACTTAAATCTAGTTACCTGCATATTCACCAAAGAGACACCGGCTCATTTGCATAAGCAAAGTTCTATTTCTTTTTTTTTTCTTTCATAGAAAATTAATTAGTGTTCTTTTTCACTGCATTTGTTTTTAAAATTTCTAAGACTTTTTCGCAAAGTCCAGTTGTTATTACAAACATTCAGCTAATTTTTAATTTTACAGAATAGAGAAAACGATTGGAAATGTCTGGAAAAAAGATCTATCAAAATTTCTCTTAAGATATGTTCTCACTTTTTTGTACAAGTTTTGACTTTTATGTTCATAAGCATTTATAATAATAGCGAAAATAACAACACATCAATCAATGTATAATAATAATAATAATAATAATAATAATAATAATAATAATAATAATAGCGAAAATAACACACATTAAAGAGATGAAGAGCGTAAGAAAGTAACAGAAACCACGGGGCATGATAATCCGACCTAATAATCCCTTTTCAAGAAAACAATTAGAAGCATTAAATTTATGAAATTGAAAATATTTTAGAATTACTTTTTTTATCTTTAAAATTGATCTGTTTTAGAATTTATATTTTCAATTTCATTTTAAAATACTCAACTTTTAATAAATATGCTACTTTAATTCTAGCAGTTACTTTATTACTTTTCAACTAAGGTTTAATGTAAATTTATATCATATTCACTAAATATGTTAATTTCATTATAAAAATAATTTTATTATTCTTAATTAAAGATGTTGACATAATACATTAAAATCAATACTTTATCAAGTCGAGAGGGGGAAACTAATACAAGAAATAATTACAAAAATTAATAGAGTTTTTATTATGTTATTTTTAATTCATTTTTATTTTTGTCTTTTTAACTAAATGTTTAATTTTTGTCCACTTTATATTCATCATTTTAATTTCATATACATCTCATTGCTCTTGCGTATATCAATCCCAGCATAAATAAGAAATATCTAAATCGTCTCATTGAATTTTGTTTTTCACTGCAGGCCAATCTAATAGGTAATGTTAAAACATGTATCATATATCAAATCTCGTCTTAATAAAAATTAAATAACGTCAACTTGATTTATTAACTGTATATTGATATAGAAAAAGGGAAACTGATTGATATAAAAATGAGTATACTAATGTACTTTTCATCTAGTTGAATTTATAAAGACAACAAATAATTTTTGGAAATGAAAACTTGAAACTTTTTGGCAAATAAATTTCAAGATATTTCCCTCTCCTATTTTTGGTTTAAGAAAGAAAAGTAAAAGAAAGATAAGAAGAAAAATGAATTGTATTTTTTAAGACATTTGATTGGTTAAAAGGTAAGAAAAAAAGGTAGATATAAAATTATTAAAATCTCATAAAATTATAAAGTGTTACTGTATTCAAATCCCATACAGACACGTCATGTACATGTACATGTACAGGTACATGTACAGTTGATATTTTCTAATTGTATGTGGGTGTGTTGATAATTGATGATGTCACTTTCAAGATATTAATGTATGCATCGTAGATAATTGATGAAATCAGTTTATTATTTAGTGAAGGCGAAAGATTTTACTTGAATCATATAATTTTCTTTCCTAATCCAAAATCCAAAATTGTTAACAATTGACATCATTGGAAAAGTATAGTATTTAACTATAAAACAAATTTATGATCAAAATTAGGCAAACATTAATAACAACAAAAACCGGACATGAAATAACATAATTACAATATCCTACGGTATTTTATTTCTTGTCTTCGGATTTTAAAGAATGTTTTTTTTTTTCTCAGTTGGTAATCTAATCCAAGTCCATTAAATAAAAAGTAAATAAAGTTAATATTTGAAAACATTACTGAGTAAATAATATTGAAAAGACATAAAATGAGAGGGAAAAGAAGGACCTGAAACAGAACAGGAGGAGAAAAAGAGAGTTCAGGACCAATGACTTGGTGAGAAACAAGGAACTTGTAGAGGGAGCAGTCCTTGATGGCTAGCCACTCCTCAAGTGTTTTAGAACAGTTTCCTTCGATGAACCTTGCACCACAGTCATTACACTTGATGAAGGGCCTACCACACTCTGATCTCCGGAACCTGCCACAGGTGATGAAATAATGGTTGAACCAGCTGAACATCGCATCCTTTATTTTCATTATGGTTACATCTTTCGAAGCCTCACTATCAAACAAGTACACAACTCTGAGATAGTGCAGTTTCATGGCCAAGTCCAACCCACCCGGGTGGTGAAACACATCCGACCCGCTCATCTGACCCGGCCCAACCGAGGATAGCCTCACGTCATGCACTATGCTCTCTTCCCAGACCATTGCGCTGCTTTCAAATTGGAGGGATCACACAGTGGTGTTATTGTTATTGTTGCAGCGTGAGTGTTTGTATGAGAGCATAAATAGAACCATGGAGTGGTGTCATCGACCAGGGACCATCCAATCCAACCACTAGTTGAAGCTTTAATGGGAATTTATTGCGTGCTGGGACTCGTCTTCAGATGTTGGAATGCATTTTAAAGCCCAACTCATTCATTAGACGGCCCAATCAGATTATAAATTCTCAAGCTAAAAGAGGGTCCCCCAATATACAGGCCCAACTTAGACCCACTTAAATCTAATTACATGCATATTCACCAAAGAGACAACGGGGTCATTTGCATAAGCAAAGTTCTATTTTTTTTTTTTCTTTCATAGAAAATTAATTAGTCTGCATTTGTTTTTTAAATTCTAAGACTTTTTCGCGAAGTCCGGTTGTTGTTACAAACACTCAGATAATTTTTAATTTTACAGAAAAGAGAAAACGATTGGAAATGTCTGAAAAAAGGGGTCTATCGAAATTTCTCTTAAAATATGTTCCCACTTTTTTGTACAAGTTTTGACTTTTATGTTCATAAGCCATCATTAGATGAATTTAGATACAACGTGGGAGTGTATAAAAGGTTTAGGATCATTTATAATAATAGCGAAAATAACAACACATCAATTTTGTAATAATAGCGAAAATAACACATTAAAAAGATGAAGAGCGTAATAAAGTAAAAGAAACCACGCGGCATGATAATCCGACCTTATCCCTTTTCAAGAAAACGATGCTCCACCGTATCATTATAGAAACAACGGTTATAACAAATAATTCTTACAAGCATTAAATTCATGAAATTGAAAATATTTTAGAATTATTTTTTTTATCTTAAAAATTGATCTGTTTTAAAATTTATATTTTCAATTTCATTTAAACTACTCAACTTTTAATAAATATGTTACTTTAATTCAAATAGTTACTTTATTACTTTTAAACTAAGGTTTAATGTAAATTTATATCATATCCACTGAGTATGTTAATTTCATTATGAAAATAATTTTATTATTCTTAATTAAAGATGTTGACATAATACATTAAAATTAATACTCTATCGGTTCGAGAGGGGGAAATTAATATAAGAAAATAATTACAAAAGTTAATAGAGTTTTTATTATATCATTTTCATTTTTCGCTTTTTAACTAAATAATTAATTTTTATCCACTTTAATTTTATGATTTTAATTTCATATACATCTCATTGCTCTTGCGTATATCAATCGCAGCATAAATAAGAAATATCTAAATCGTCTCAATGATTTTTTTTTTTACTGTAGACCAATCTAATAGGTACTGTTAACATGTATCATATATCAAATCTCATCTTAATAAAAATTAAATAACGTTAACTTAATTTTGATTTATTGACTGTATATTAGTATAGAAAAATGGAAACTGATAATATGAAAATGTGTATACTAATGTACTTTTCATCTAGTTGAATTTAAAAAGACAAAATAATTTTTGGAAATGAAAACTTGAAACTTTTTGTCAAATAAATTTCAAGATATTTCCCTCTCCTAGTTTTGGTTTAAGAAAGAAAAGTAAAAGATAGATAAGTAGAAAAATGAATTGTATTTTTTTAAGACATTTGATCGGTTAAAGTAAGAAAAAAAAAGTAGATATAAAATTATTCAAATCTCAAATAAAATTATAAAGTGTTACTCCATGAAGGACTCATACAGACACGTCATGTACATCTACAGCTCATATTTTCCAATTTTATGTGGGTGTGTTGATAATTGATAATGTCACTTTCAAGATATTTATGTATACATTGTAGATAATTCATGAAATCACTTTTAAGCTATTTATAATTGATTTTTTTTGTGTGTCAAAAGTCAGTTTGTTATTTATTCAAGGCGAAAGATTTTACCTGAATCATATAATTTTCTTTCCTAATCTAAAATCCAAAATCGTTAACAATTGACATCATTGGAAAAATAGTATTTAACTTTAAAACTAATTTATGATCAAAATTATGCAAACATTTAACACCAAAATCGGACATGAA
>Ga0214544_1001451_pt1 | contig 49228 bp, 21 predicted proteins | sample CNSS3metaG_FD_160074 | JGI IMG/M metagenome (GOLD analysis project Ga0214544, IMG submission 160074) | Root nodule microbial communities from cowpea collected in UCLA plant growth center, Los Angeles, California, USA - CNSS3 | ecosystem: Host-associated > Plants > Roots > Nodule | place: USA...
ACATTTAATATAAATACATAATAAAACATAAAATTAAATATAATAAAAAATAAAAATATTCAGGTTTAATTTTTCTTTTGGTTCCTGTTTTTATTTAAAAATTGATACTAGGATTAGGTTAATTACAATAACAAAGTAAATTATTCATATTAAGAATCTCAATTTTAATGAAAAGATCATTGATTTGTTTCGAGGAATTTAACGAAATTGATCGTGAAAGACCGAATTACATCAGTTTTTCAAAAATCGGAACCAAATTGAGATTAAAAAAACATTAGAGGACCAACTTAACATTTTTAAAGAAAAGCATGAATCAAAAGAATAATTAAACCAAATATTTATTGACATAATTTTTATTTTCCTTTTCATTGTCTTTTTAGTTTTTCACAAATTGTAATAATCTTTCACTCTCATATGTCTTTTTTGTTTTGTTTTTAAAGATAAAAAATTAGACATAAACTCATTATATTTCTCATTTATCTTCTTCCTTTCTCGTCCCTTGTCTTAATTAATAATGAAAACATTATTTTTTTTATCTCATGAGTTTTTTGTATATTCATTTTTTTATGAATATAGAAAAAATAATAATGTATTATGTATTAATAATAATGAATATATTTTTGTTTTAATAATTACATGTATTAATTTTTTATTAGATTATGATCAATTATTTTTAGTATTGTTTACAAAAAAGGTATATTGATAAAGAATGGAAGAATAAATGAATCGTTTAAGAGTGATGAAAAGGAAATTATTGACTAAAACAAGATAGATTCTACCTCTTCACATATGTTGAAGTATTATATTAATAATAAAAAATGTTCAGTTAGAGAAGTCATTTTTTGAAGCATTATACTAATTATCGAATCTAATAATCTCAAAATTATATTGCTTTGGCTCCTCCAACACTTTTCGTTAAGATCCGCCACTGTTTATTTGTAAGTAAAGGAATGCACATTTAAAATATTAATGAAAAGTGTTAAAATGGATCATAATTAAATGTATGACGTAGTATAAATTTTTTAAAATTCATGATGTAGTATATATGCATGTCAGTCCGCACAGGTTTATATGTCATAAAAATGTGGAGTGGATCACAATTTTACAGACCTAATGCGGATGAACCGATCCATATTATTATCCCTAATTTATCTTATTATAGTATTTATAAAAGTTAATACGTGATCTATGTAATGATTATGTGTGATAATTGTATTATCATTATATAAAATGGGTATTAAGATTTATTTCAATATTAAATTTAAGATTGATATGATTTAGTACACAATATTATTTGGCAAGTATTGTTGTTACTGTATATTATTGTTTACTCTATTATAGTATGTAATGTCAACAGGAGACGAAATTTTATCTCGATTTCGTGAGAAATATATAGTTTTCAAATAAACTATTAGAATAAATAACTGAAATTTGTCATATTGAATATACATAATTATTTTTTTACAATTCTTTATCCACTATGATTGTGATTTATATTTAAGTTTAAAGAACTTTAATTTTACGTTTGAAATATAATATACCGAATAAAATACTAATTATAATATTGAATCTTGAAATGTGATTTAAATCATTTGAAAATATTTTTAAATACTTAATTAAAGACTGAATTTTGTATAAAAAAGAGTTTATTAAATTCAACATACACTATAGAGTTCAAATCTTTAAAAATATTTAAATACACGTGGTTCAGCTCTCAAGATTTACGTCTATAAATATTCAACATAAATATTATTACTTAGCATGTAAATCTTTTTGTTAAAAATACAAACCTTTATACATTTTTTATGGACAATTATGAAGGAAATTGTTTCTAGTATAAATTTTTTTGAACAAAATTACAAATCTACAATAACAAACAGCTATTTAAGTTTTTCATAAATCTAAAAGACTCATTGAAGTGTAACTATTTTTCTGAAATCAACTTTTCATTTTTATAATAACTTTCTTCTATTTCTTTCTTTATGTTAATTGATACGAAACTTTTGTGAACATCCATTAAACAACTAACATATATATACAAATTTATTGACAATCAAAACTTTTCCCTCGTCAATCCTCCGCCTTGTACATCATATTTGTGGTTAACAACTTATACATCATTAGTTACTGACAACGTACTAATACTCAAGGTCACATCGATCAAGCCAAACCCAACCACATATGTATCAACAAAGTCATTCCACAAAAAGAATCAACAAGACTAACCTTTCTCCAAAGATGTAACACGCAATATTATTTTAATTCACATGTCAAATTGTTCATCTTCCTCCGTGGATAAGAACCTCAACTCTAATACCATTTTGATATCACTGTTGGAAAGTTTGCAATAGGAAAATAATATCTTTAAGCAGAAACACATATACAAATAAGAGCAGAAATATAAATAAAAACACATAAGAAATTAAACATGGTTTGACATCTCAAAACATACATTCAACATAAATATTATTACTGAACATGCAATTTTCATAGAAAAAATTGCAAACCTTAATATTCTATCAACAAAATTGCAAACCATTCTTAATTCTTGTGTAATTTTTTATAGACAAAATTGCAAACATTTTTGGTACAAGTTATTGTTGACAAAACTACAAATGTTTCTCTGTATAATTTAAAAAAAAAAATTAAAAATTAAAAATTGCAAACCATCTAATACAATTTTTCCAAACAAAATTACAACACCAAAAAATATGGAGATGAGATTATCTCTTTCAAATCGACCCTTCATTTTTATAATTACTTTATTCTACATTCTTTTGATGAATATCTATTAATGCTTTATTATATTTAAAATATATTTTCAAATTGATTATTTATTATTGTCGTGGTCACTTTTATAATTGCTAGTAACATCATTAAGTTTGCCATTAACTAATGGAACTAAAATGCTCATTTTAAGGATACAAATCAATATGATACAAATATAATATATTTTATTCTTCATCACCCTGTTATTCATCGTACTAGAATCTTTTGCTTACAATGATTTTGTTTTTCTTTTTACATGGACGAAACTTTCTTCATTCAACCGAATACAAGTGTGTTTGACTTGAATTGCTTTTAAAATTATAAGCTTTTATTATTTTCACCCATTCTTTCGAACCAAGTATCCTCTTAAACCTTTCTGGTTTTTGCTTCATTCCAGTAATATCTCATACATCAAATGAACAAGTGCATCTTATCTAAGTAAAATCCACAAAATATCTTACAAATCTCTGTTTCATTTGAACTGTTTGTAGCAGAAACAGAGAAAATTGGACCTCCCATTTTTCCACACAGTTACCATATCTAATTGAATATCTTAAAAAAATATCCCACAGTCAATTTAGAGAGAACTCAACTCAAAAAACCATTTACCACATTCAGACACTGACTCACACTGACACACAAGTCAATAATTAATATTTAATAATTGTCACAATTTCCTCTCTCTCTTTCTCTTTCACACTCCATAATAATATCTCCATTCTCAACACTTTAACCAAAATTTAAGACCAGAAACATTTAATACTACTTATGACGATGATGATTCATTGGTATCTGATTTGGATGAAAATTGGAGAGAGAAAAAAAGGTGGTAGTAGGAATACACAACCATCAATGACAATCTCTTTGCTTTTAACTTTTTTCATGCTACTTATTACGCCTCTCTCTCTCTCTCTCACACACAAACACACACAAATTTTTTTTCTTTCTTCTCTGCCCATCCATTTGGGTAGCACGCTTTCTCTCTCTGTATCTCTCTCACAACACACAGATCACACAAACCTCACTTTCATTTAATAGATATTTTTATTTCTATTGTTTAAAAAACAGTTTATTATCACTATTATTATTTATGGCAATATATTTTCCTTCTCAAAACTCCGTACTCTGACAACGACCACTGAAGGATGGTGGCACATGCCTGCAGTCACATCAGGTCTCAACCAACGGTCACGATTCAAATGTACGGATCATCCAACGGTTCTGATTCTCTTTGTCGAACATCTTCTCTCTCCTCTCACTTTCTCTCTCCTCTGCACCCATGTCCAGCTTGGTCGGGACCCCCTTATATATGGCAAAGACCCTTCCTTTACGCTCTCCCTCTCTCTTTCTCTCTCTCTTCTCTCTCTGCTCACTGTGCGTTTCAAACCCAAAAATCCTCACTCGGGTCTCAATCCGAAAGCGATAGGCCACAAAAGAGGGCCTTTACTTCCTCATACACTCACTTGTGTTGTGGCTCCTTCCTTCTTCATCTTTTGATATTTCTTGTTCATTTTTGCTTTCTTCTTGTTCAGTTTCGTTCATGGCGATCTCGGAGAACATGCCACGCTCGGTGTTGTTGTGCGGTTCCAATTGGGTCGTGGTTGCTGGGTTTGCTTGATGTTTTCCTTTTCTGGGTTTTTTTCTTCTTTGCTTTGGTTGGCTGGGGTTTGTGAGCATGTGGAGCTTAATGGATCCCTTTGAAGGGGTTGGGGGGTGTGTTTGATTTTTGGGAAGTTGGGTTTTTTGTGGACATGGAGTGCATTGGCAAGTGGGAGGGGAACATGGGGGAGTGCAATAATGATAATTATAATAATAATGGGTTTGGGGAAATTGAGGAGGGAGGCTCTGAGCTAGGGTTCCATGTATTTCTGTGATTGCTGAATACTGTGTCTTCAAAAGGAGGAAAAAAGGGAAAGCTTGATATGAAGCTTTCAACATCAGGGTTGGGTCAGCAGGGACATGAAGGTATCCATTCACTCAATTTTCTCTCTTTTCACTTTTCTTTTGGGAAGAATAAATTATTTAGCTCCCTATTCTGTGCTCTTGGTTAGGGTGAACCTCAAATGTAAATGATTAGTATTGGTATTAGAGTTAGTCTTAATAGGTGTCCCTTTCAAAAACCCTTTCGTATTTGCTTCAACGTTGCCTTGTGAGTTCTGAGTGTTCTTTCCTTTTTTTTTTTTTTTTTTTTTTTTTTTTTTCTTTTGATTTTCGATGTTTTTTGGAGATAATTTGATGTGGTATGATGATAGGAGGGGAAAAGAAGTGTTTAAATTCAGAGCTATGGCATGCGTGCGCGGGTCCCTTGGTGTCCCTACCAACTGCAGGAACTCGTGTGGTCTATTTCCCTCAAGGTCATAGCGAGCAGGTGCTTTTTTACTCTAGTCCCTACTCTACTCCTGGTTGTTTCAATTTTGTCTACTTTACTGGCTATGAGGATTGCACAGCTTTCTTCCAATTTTGAGATTGGAAGCAATTCAATCCAGTTGTAGTGGATTTTGATGAATGGAGATTGGACTGAGCATGTTCTAAACAATGGTTTTAGGTTGCTGCCACAACTAACCGAGAAGTGGATGGTCACATACCCAATTATCCCAGTTTGCCACCCCAGTTGATTTGCCAACTTCACAATGTTACAATGCATGTGGGTATTATACCTTCCGTGTTGCTTGCTATGATAGTTGAGTTACTTCTACCTCCCACTAGAGTAGACTCAGTCAACTAGAGGGTGTCTTGATTTTCAGGCAGATGTTGAAACAGATGAAGTGTATGCTCAAATGACGCTGCAGCCATTGACTCCGGTATTTTGTTGCTCTTTTGAAGCTTTGGTGTATTGGTGGTAGAAATATTTCTTGTACATGGAATTGAAAAAATGTGTCTTCAATCGTATGTGTAGCAAGAGCAGAAGGATACGTTTCTTCCCATGGAGTTGGGCATTCCAAGTAAGCAGCCTTCAAATTATTTTTGCAAGACATTAACGGCAAGTGACACCAGCACGCATGGAGGGTTCTCTGTTCCTCGTCGTGCAGCTGAGAAAGTTTTCCCTCCACTGGTTGTGTTCATATTTTCCCTTTGTGTTTCAATTCTGGTTAGACATATATATATTTCTCTTCTTTCTCCGCTGTACAGGATTTCTCACAGCAACCACCTGCTCAAGAACTAATTGCTAGGGATCTCCATGATGTTGAGTGGAAGTTCCGACATATTTTTCGAGGTAAGGGTTTATTTCTTTGTTGTTTCAATTCTTATTATCTTTGCATTTTATAGGACGAGTTCTACTAAGTTGAAGATGATTATGATAAGATTGTCTGTTCTATCCTTCCTAATGATCCACTATTTTATACATTCACCATATGTGGACCGTGGTTTAGCACTTTGCATTACCAAAAAAGACCATCACTGTACAAATACTGAAACCTTTTTTGTATGCTAAAGTAGTAGTTAATGAGAATGAAATGTATTTATTGCATTACTGCATTAGTGTAACTAGATATTGTTGTGTGATAGTTATTTGCCCTGCCTCCTTATGTTCCCTCGTTATTGCCCCTTCTTTATCTTATTATCTGTCACTCTAGACGTCTCTATTAAAACCTTCGTGAATGTAGAAAATCAAGGAAGCATTAATAACTTTTATTCTCTGCTGTCCTTACATACTGAATCTCTCGCCTGAACACATAATGAATCTAATTATTCTAACGTTTTTCCCTACGGAAATACAGTTCCAAACTAATATTTATATTTTTTAATGATTGAGATGCTTTCAAAGGGGATCATTTAAGACGAAGGATGAACTATTTAGTAGTTTACTAACCCTGGAAAATCTAGTCTAACTTCTTAATAGTTTTCCCCCTTAAATGCTATGAGAATTGGTAGATAAATGTTCTCATTATTTTTCAAGCTTTTGAAGAATCCTTTTTCATACTTGTAGTAACCTAAGTAAGACTGATGCTTTAGTCATGTTTTGACTCACTTATAAGCTGCTTATAATACATCACAATAGGAACTTTGAAACTAAAATTTATTGTTCAAGAAATATCTGACTATCTAATAATAATGTTTCCAAACAATTGGGGATCCTGGCGATGGACTGTAGTCAACTAGACATGTTGAGTGGAAAATTAACTTTTTTCTTGTTTTTGGGACTTTACCTTGATCCCTTCAAAAGAAACCCTGATAACTGAAAAACTGATGCAGCAACTCATTAATTAGCCAGAGAATGCTCTCACGTGAGAAGATCTCACTGTAAATTTGACGAATTGGTGTGAATTAGAAGTATGAACAGGTCCCTTTAAATTGTTCATATTACATGTGTTAAAGGTCAGTCACTAACTTTTTTTAAGTGAAGTATAAAACAAATTAGCAAATTTGGTATAAACACAATCATAATTGATGCTGCAAATGTATTATTATTATGTTTGCACGAAAAAAGTAATATGATTTTACCTGATCAAGAGCTTCTTGAGCTTTTTCCTACATTATTATGCTTGAGTATGACATGTATGACATTATAAACATAGAAATAATATTTGCGTTAAAGGTGTTGGGTTTGGAATGAAGACACCAAGTAACATATTGCAAATAAAAAAAAAAGGTATATATTTATCAAATTGTTATAAAAATTCTATCATTACTACGATTTTCCAGTTGCTAAATGTTAAATTATTGAGTATTAGTATTTTTTTTTTCAACTTATCATGGATTTTTGGTTTCTATAAATTTAATGTTTGTATTAGTTGAATCTTGTATTAGTAGTTGAAATATTTTTAAATCTTGTATTAGTAGACACTCAGTAAGAAGAGTAATCGGAAAAAAAAATGTAGGATGGTCAATTAAGTAGTTGAGAGGACCAAGGTAACCTAATAATAGAGATTCAAATCGTGATTCACTAAGATAATTTTGTTTTAAGATTCATATACAATAAAAAAATGGGTTAAATATGTTTTTAGTCACTTTAAAAGTTGGTGTGTTTTATTTTTTGATCCCTATATAATTTTTTCTATTTCTCATTTCTCTGATATTTGAAGTCACCCACCCTTTTTATTTCTTATGAAATGAGTGGAGATTTTTATTTTAGCTTTTAAAACATTTTTCTTTATTTTCATCCCTAGAAAACTTCAAATCATTTTCTACTCATTTCTTATGAAATGAGTAGAGATTTTTATTTTAGCTTTTAAAACATTTTTCTTTGATTTTCATCCCTAGAAAATTTCAAATAATTTTCTACTCATTTCTTATGAAATGAGTAGAGATTTTTATTTTAGCTTTTAAAACATTTTTCTTTGATTTTCATACCTAGAAAATTTCAAATCACTGTTTTTAGTCCCTAATATTCATTTTAAGTTAGATAGATAATATTCGTTTTATGAATCTTCAGAGTTTTTTGAGGTGACACCTGCTAACATTATATTACAATGTTAATCATTTTCACTTTAAATGTCCTTTTAATTATTTGTCCAACACATAAGTTGTTAATCAGTGTCATTATACTAGGGATTAATAGTGACAAATTTTCAATTTTAGAGGGACCAAAACCAAATAAATCTCTTCTGTAGGGGGCCAAAATAAAAACTCACTTATCGTGTAGGGGTTGAAAGCATATTTAAGCCTACAAATATTTATGTCAAGTGACTTTGAATCTTAACCATAACTGTATGTAAAGACAATATTGTGTTCAATGTAATAATTTTAGATTAGCAATGGATAAAACAACTTAACCTTAAGTATTGTAAAGCGAAATTATTAGCTATATTTGATATTGTGAAGTCTTTATTTCAAGAGAATGGAAATGAAGCAATAGAATGGCTAATTTAACAAGTGATATATTCCTTTCATTTAGCAATTTTAACTTTTAAGACTCATTAAATCTTATGATTCATATTGATGGTTCAAAATTGCACAAATTCATTCATGCATTGTTAAATGCAAAATAATTTTAGATTCATCTTGTGATATGATAATGGTATCGAATTGTAGGATTTGCAGTGTGAGTTGTGTGATTCTAAATTTCTAAGGACTATGGAATAGACATTTGTAAGAATAAAGTTAGAGTGCGATATGAAATTAATAGTGTTGGATTGGTAGAATTAACTCTGTCCAAAGATTATTTCACTTTGTCTGATAACAATGGTAAGAGGAGTTAAAAAGATAGCAAAGAGAAGCTAAGTATATGAATACTTAAATTTTCCTGATGTGGCTTAAAAGTAAGACAGAGAAGCTGACGTGGCAGCTTCATAACCATCACTGTTCTATAGTCCAAGCTTTAACTTTTATATATTATAATAGCTTTTGTTCCAACAGAAACATACCATTCATCAATTATATCGATTGGAAAAGTGCTTTCTTGGTATTAATTATCAAATCTTTGGTGCACTGCTTACAAAAACTGCGCTGACCATCTCTGACATCAATCAAGGAAGTTAAAATTATCCATCCATTGTGATGATTTCTGCTCTCTACTTCAACGCTTAACACACTCGTGCTCATTTTTGTGAGATTGCACAAGATTGATGTGCTGGACTGTGAAATCAGTAGGATCTGACAATGTTATCATGCTGGGTTATTGGTTCATTTCTGAAACATGAAACCCTCTCACAGTATAAAGAACCCAATCCAAGGATGGCTTCTTCAAATCATTCCAGACCTTTTGCCTAAAACTCAGATTCAATTGTGGACTTTAGATGCGTGATTTTGAGATTTGATTTGGTTTGGAGGCACTTCTGGTTGAGTGTCTTGATGGTCAATTTGTTGATGCTTCTATGCTAGTACTTGACTGAGACAGTATTTAGTTTCTTAATTGAAAAGCAGTCAACTTTGCAGTGGAGCAGGTGATGAACAACATGAGGGTGTGTGGCTGTGTCTTTGGCCAGGTTGCTGCCGGTCATTTGAGTGTTGTACAATGTCTTTTTTAATGTGGGAGCGTTGATTCAGTGGATGGGCTCTGTTATGTTGGCAAAAACTTAGTATTTTTTCTTATGAGGTGTCACCTTACTTTAGTTATGACTTGCAACGCATGTATTTTAATGGAAATGTAATCAATAGTGATGTGATTTGTTAAGTGGTCAGTTGACAACTTCCCTGTCTCAATCCCCTAGGTAGGTTTTTTTTACTGCCTTGATCTCTGTCGTTCCAGATAAATAATTTTGAATTTAGAGTGAGACCTTTGCCAGAATCTTGAGTCAACTAATTAAAGTACCTTAGTGGTTACCAGTGTCTTTCTCATCTTAGTTGACTTGAAGATCTATGATATCTCCTTACATGCATTATATATGTAGAGCTTACCACTTGTTAGCAATTTTTTCTACTCTTTTTTGTTTCTAGTAATGTATAGCAAATTCATTAGCTTCAAAATTATTTAGTGTCAAGATATCAACTTGCAAATAATTAGTGTTATCGTAAAATCCTGACTATCGCCAATAATAGTTATTGTCAATGATATCAAATATCAGTTGAACTGTCTCGAATAGGTGGTGCAAAAGTCTGAGGTCTCGTGTAACTCCCTTGAGGAATATGAAAGATACCCCAAATTAAGTGATCTGAGCATGGATAAGAAATTGCAGTCTCTTGTGGCTGTTCAGTATCACTACTTAACTTAAGAAAGTGTAAACAACTTCTGAGTTGTTGAATCTGAATTATATACCATAGGAAATATACTGGATCTTTTAGGAAAGTCTATTTTTCAGTAATAAATAATGGGACTCATTCAAATCTTTATGGAGTAAAAAGCTTTACCATTATTATAAAACACACCAATTTTAAGTTTCTTGATTTACCCCTTGGCTAATCTTAAGTAATTGCATTGGCTAATAATCCTTGAATTTTGATTGCGAGGATAAAAAATTGATTATGTTTGTTGAAATCTGTATTATCTTTTGCATAATGTCCTGCAAGATTTTAGGTTACACAAATAGAACAACTTAGCAAACATTTGCTTTGACGAACACATTTATGCTAGGAAATCTGTATTGTACAATTAGTTTAATTGCATAAAATTTAATTTAGCTTGCAAAGCTAGCTGTATTACAGACATGGAAAGTCAGCTACATTATACTCAAAGGAAGTTCCAAAATTGAGGTCTTCAGTCTTCCACTAAACCTCTTGTTTTGTACTTTGTTAGGCTAACATATTTCTATCAGTCCTTTTACAATATTTTGTAGCTTGTGATTTTCTGTTTCCAAAATATAGACAAACCTATTTGATGAATAACTACGGACTCCTTAATGTTTGATGTTTCTGTTTTAATGGAAAAACCACCAGCTTTGGACCCAGAAAAATTCGCTATAGTGAATTTTTATTAAGTTAGAGCTTGTTTGCTAGGATCATTGTTAACCATACTTATTATTGCACTTTTTATTATTTCTGGGAAAAAAACCGTTTTTTTACATAAATCTCTCTTCAGACATGAGTGTAAGCTGCTTTGAATACATAAATAAGCTAAATTCAAACACTTACATTTGACAAAACATCGTTAATGTAGTTGTATTTTCTGCACAATGTGATATTCTGTTTTTTGCTTATCATTTCAGGACAGCCAAAACGACACCTTCTTACAACTGGCTGGAGTGTATTTGTTAGTGCCAAAAGACTAGTGGCTGGGGATTCTGTGCTTTTTATATGGTATTTATTTCATTTTATCTTGTTTTACTTTTTCTCACCCTTAGATTCTGCAAACTGCTTTTTTATTTTTTACAATTTGTTAGGAACGAAAAGAATCAGCTTCTTTTGGGAATACGGAGAGCCAATCGACCGCAAACTGTCATGCCATCCTCAGTTCTATCCAGTGATAGTATGCACATTGGGCTTCTTGCAGCTGCTGCTCATGCTGCAGCAACTAATAGCTGCTTTACAGTGTTCTATAACCCAAGGTTGTATTTATTATCTATGTATCTGTCTTTGAATCTGATATTTATTAGAAATATAATGCGTGTTGACACTTCCATGAACAGGGCTAGTCCATCTGAGTTTGTCATACCACTTTCAAAATATATCAAAGCTGTGTACCACACACGAGTGTCTGTTGGTATGCGTTTTAGGATGCTTTTCGAGACTGAAGAATCAAGTGTACGCAGGTAATTTTAACCATCAATTTTTTTCTTCAGGGTATGGTATTTTGATTTTTTTTTTTTACTCTATAAATTGTTCACATATTTATTCGGTTTCTTAGATCAGATAATTGTATTTGAAGGAGTAATCATAGTTATAAACATCTGTAGCAGAAGCTGTCTTTTAAAATAGCATAGCTATGACAAGGTTGATGTGGCATCTGCATCTGTAATGTATAAGGTGGATAGTTTATTGGTAAATGGATCTATGGTTATAAAATAGATTTACCAGTTGCATATTTTTTAAATTCGTTTAAATTTTGGGTTTAAGAGAAAAGAGTTAGCAGCTGCAATCTGATGGAGTGGAAGCCAACTGCTAAGTGCTATTCTCTGGTAGGGTATTGTACTTTTTGCCCATGCTTTTCCTTTACTTATGCACAAGCCACAATCTTTTTGTAGGTACATGGGTACTATAACTGGCATAAGTGACTTGGATCCTGTTCGTTGGCCGAATTCTCATTGGCGGTCTGTTAAGGTAAAATCTTCAGTGTAATGCATATGATTGAATAATGTTTATATGAAAATGGCCCTTTGCCATTATAAATGCAGGACCATTAAGAGGGTAAGCTTTCATAGTGTGTCAACTTGGCGTAGCCTTAATTGCACTTTCATGGGTGATGATTTTTAGTTCCACATTCTGGAAATATGATTTAAATAGAGCTTATAATGCTTGGTCATTTCTCATTTTACAAGTCAGTTTTATGCAGATAAGATAGGTTCAGTCCCAAATTTTAAGATAGTATAAGTTATTTTTGTCATTCCTAGCTTGCCTTGATTGCATGGTCCTCCAATGTCCCTATCTCCCACATGATTATTTTGTAGGGTTGCAATAAACTTTGTTCCTATGTGACTGCTGTCCAGAAAGATTGTGACAAGGTTTTAACCGGTCGATGGTTTTATCTTTTATGAGTAGGTTGGCTGGGATGAATCAACTGCAGGAGAGAGACAGCCACGAGTATCATTGTGGGAAATTGAGCCTTTAACAACATTTCCAATGTATCCATCACTGTTTCCTCTTAGATTGAAACGTCCATGGCATCCTGGCACCTCTTCTTTTCATGGTACATGTCTGCCTCAATACCATTTTTCACTTTGAATCTTCCTTTTATATGTGAAGTACATCATATAATAAACCTTATGATAACACTAATGCTATGATTGGATGAAACTTGTGAAAGATTTTTTTTTTTTTTATAAAGTGAAGGCATGATTTGAGAACAATTTGCAATTATATTTTTATTCACATTTCTCCTTCTCACCATCAAAAAGACGATAATTTATATGTTTAAATATCCCTTTCCCACTACTTTTTAAATATCACTTTTATTGTAGGATAATGCTAACATAAGGGAAATGATTCAGGAAACAAAAGCAAGACAAGTTTTATTAGAAAAGAATGTATTTGTTATTATTAAAACACAGCAATGTTTTTTTAAGTAATTGAAAGCATTTAGTGAGGTATATTTAAAGCTCTTTAACCAGGATCCTTAGCCATGACATTTTTTTTTAATAAAATTATTAAAATTGGATATTAAGCTCAAATTATGTTTGCCAGCAATTGATTATAAATGTAAATCTAGTTTACTACACAAGGTTTTATTGTTCGTTGGTGATCCATTTTTCATGTCCAAAAAAATAGGGATGTAGTTTGCCTTGTTTTCATTTTCATTTTACCTGCTGTGGTGTCTCCTACCCCATCATTATAACAAGTGGCCATGGTGGTTTTGAGGGCACTTTTTTGGTCTCCTTTCTTCACAAAGGATATTGTTACAGATGGCAGAGATGAAGCGACGAATGGGCTAATGTGGCTGAGGGGTGGACCTGGAGACCAAGGTCTCAATTCCCTGAGTTTTCAAGGGTCTAGTTTGTTGCCATGGATGCAGCAGAGAATGGATCCAACTTTGCTTGGAAGTGATCATAATCAGCAGTACCAAGCCATGTTTGCATCTGGTTTGCAGAACATAGGGAGCGGAGATTTGATGAGACAACAAATGATGAATTTTCAACAGCCTTTCAACTATGTTCAACAATCAGGAAACCCCAATCCTTCCTTGCAGCTTCAGCAACCACAAGCAATTCAGCAATCCGTATCTTCCAATAATATCCTACAGCCACAAGCCCAAGTATTGGCAGAGAACCTGTCTCAGCATCTCCTTCAAAAATCACACAATCGCGAAGATCAAACACAACAGCAGCAGCAGCACACTTATCAAGATACGGTTTTACTTCAGAGTGATCAGCTTCATCAAAGGCAACACTCTGGTTTACCTTCACCATCATATTCAAAACCAGATTTCTTAGATTCAAGCATGAAGTTCCCTGCTACCGTTTCACCAGGACAAAATATGCTGAGTTCACTTTGTCCTGAAGGCAGTGGTAGTCTCTTGAATCTATCCAGAAGTGGTCAGTCAATGCTGACTGAACAACAGTTACCCCAACAATCATGGGCCCCAAAGTTTACACCTTTGCAGGTCAACACTTTTGGCAACTCAATGCCCCATGTGCAATATTCTGGAAAAGATACCGCAATGGTGTCACCACACTGTAACTCTGACACCCAAAATCCTATTCTATTTGGTGTCAACATCGATTCATCTGGCCTTCTGCTTCCTACCACTGTCCCTCGTTATACCACCGCATCAGCTGATACCGATGCATCAGCAATACCATTAGGGGAGTCTGGATTCCAAGCTCCTCTATATCCTTGCGTCCAAGATTCATCAGAGTTGTTGCGAAGTGCAGGGCAAGTTGACCCTCAAAACCAGACACGAACATTTGTCAAGGTTGGAATGATAAATGTATCTTTTTGCAAAATGAAAGCCCTTGTTTTTCTTAAACATTGTTGTTTGTTGTCTTTTCAACAGGTTTACAAATCAGGGTCGGTAGGGCGGTCTCTTGACATCTCCCGGTTCAGCAGTTATCATGAGCTGAGGGAGGAGTTGGCACAGATGTTTGGTATTGAGGGGAAATTAGAAGACCCTCTTAGATCAGGCTGGCAGCTTGTATTCGTCGACAGGGAGAACGATGTTCTTCTCCTTGGAGACGATCCGTGGGAGTAAGTTCAACTGCAACTTGTGATCTAAATTTTGATGTTCTATCTCAAAACATGTTATGATTGTTTTGACTTCACTTGTTCATGTTTTGCTGACATTTGTTTTTCATCCTTCTGGTGTGTGGATTTGGTGCATACCCTTTTGTAGATCATTTGTGAATAATGTTTGGTACATCAAAATACTTTCACCTGAAGATATCCAGAAAATGGGAGAACAAGCCGTGGAATCCCTTGGTCCAAGTTCAGGACAGAGGCTGAATAGCACTGGTGCTGATTCCCATGAAATTGTTTCTGGACTTCCATCAATAGGCTCCCTTGAATACTGAGAATTTTAAAATGTATTCTCTCCCAGATCCCACGGTTAAGAAGACTTATCACACATGTTTAGTACTTCTGTTGAACACTACTTTCCGACCTTGCATATCTGAATCAATATATACTGTATTGTCTGTCACTTTAAACATCCTTATTATTTCTTAGAGTACTGTTGAGATTTTCAGGACAAAGTATCTCTCTCTCTCTCTCATGACAAACTAACGACAAACTTTGTGCAAATTTGTAGCATGTGTTCTGGAAGCTAGAAAGTGTTACTGTTACTGTAGCATTTGATTGATCCCCAAGCTGTACTGTAAAAAAATCCATGCATTTATTCCAAAAAATAAAAAATTAGGAGGGTAATATAAATCCATGCATACTTCAATTTTAATACAACCTCTTCTATCCTAATTTTTTAAGCCTATTTTATCTTTACATAAACATCTATTGTGCATGAAATTTGTTTTCATTTTTTTTTTCAATATAGTGATTCGTTGTTTGAAATTACTGATTTATATAAGATTGATTAATTACTTCGGTTCAAGATGGAGAATAACATGCAACTGAAATCAAAACTTCTGTCAAAAATAAACTAATTTTCTCTTGAATTTGCTATTAAAACCAATCTGGTATGATAAATCTTGGGTCAAGTATAAGTCTAAGATGTAAATTTTATAGTTTTTATTTCTATTATTTATCAAAGTAAGCTTGTATGATATGAAGTTTAAAATTTTGGTCATATAAGTAACAAAAATTATTTTATTCAAGGAAAACTTTTACAAGTAGAGATTATGTTACAATTTAGAAAACAATAATAATATAACATTTATTTTCTAACAGTAATAATTACATTCCATTTATTTTTTATAACAATAATAATTACATAATGTAATTCTTGTTAATTAAAATAATATGTCAATGTTTTTAATGTGAATCGTGACTGAATCTGTACGCTTGTTGAATGTTTAATAACCAATTATGGTCCAAGAATTATCTATCCAATAATAATAATGATTAGGTGACATATAAAATCATATTAAATAAATGTAGTTCAAAATTTTACAATTCTAGAAATTAAGATGAATCAGGATTTTGTAATTTATAACATTAAAGTTGAAGTTAAATTTAGGTTTGGCAGTTTTCTTTTCCTTATATGATGATATTTTTTAATTTTGATCAACTTTTTGAAATTTGATCCACTTTTTTAAAACAAGTCTTTGTAATTATATTTTTTTAAAATTTATGGTAGTTAGGTTACTGCATAATAAGTGACATAACAAATAACTGCACAAATTAAGGTTAATTTGTCTATGAAAAATGAGTAATAATTATTATAACCACCTCATTCTTGGAAATGGTTACAAGTAGTAGACAAATTAAGAGATCATCGTAACTAGAACAAATAAAGAGCTGTTTAAATTCGTATTCTATTTAAATCTACAATAGAAAAGAAAAAAATTTCAAACCATTAATTTTGTAACTTTATTTTCAAAAAATCAAGTAAAATTATTTGATTTTATATTTTATTACATTTTGTTATATATATATATATATATATATATATATATATATATATATATATATATATATATATATATATATATATATATAAAAGAAGAAAGTATATGAATAAAATAAAATAATAAGTTCTTCTTGTAAATATCTCTTACATCTATCATATATCTTATATTTTTCATGTGTTTATCATTTTTAAAAATTGTTAACACTCATAATATTTTATACTATAATTATATGACCTATAATATTTTATATTGTAATATAATTCTTAAAATTTTATAAGTCCGCATTCCAATTAAATCTACATCAAGCTCTCAAAGATAAAAATACAAACTTAAAAGAATGTTTATTGTTGTATCAGACTTAAATTTGAATTTGAATAAAACATAAATATATTTATTAACAGGAAATAGTTTACACATATAAGAAAAAAATAAAATGACATAGTGTAGCATATAACTATAAGAAATAAGTGTATATCAAGCTGTGCGAAAAGTAGGAATGACTATACTATAAGTTTTTTTTAGAAATATTACGTAATAATTGGTAAAATAATTTATACATACATGTGATCTTATCAAGAATGTGTTTGTTAATCATACTAAATTCTGTACTAAAATTAAAAAATACCACTCCAACCTACTTTTTTTTATAGACGTTATCAAATAATTCAACCTATATTAGAAAAATCATTTATATTGTTGCATTTTATTTGTAAGAACCTAACAAAAAGTACTTTAGAGCGTTTAAAATGATGATATTTGATTAATTGAATATTAAGAACTTAAATAAATATAAATTTTGTAAGTTTTATTATTTATAAATACATCATCTCTTTAAAAATATTTTCGGAAAGTCTTCTCACCTCTCCTACAATTTCCTATTCTCTCTTCATCTCTTTGAGTAAGTTGGTTCTTTGTTCTTTTCTCATGGTTAATTGATCTTTATGTTGCATGTGGGTGTCGCATTAGTGTGAGAGTCATCTTTGTGAGTCTTTTATGATTAGTGGTTCTAACGATATGCCTTGATCATGTTTGTGTTGTTCCAAGGGCATCTTGTTAAATTGAAGGAGGTTGGATACTCTTTTAGCTGTTTGAGAACTCTCACAGGTAAGGGTAGTTAAGTACATTGTTTTAAGTTATAGAAATGTTGAATAAATAAATAGTATGATTATACTGTGATTTGCCTGAGCATTTTGATCTGTTGAATAATATAAGATGTGTGAATTTTGGATTCTAGGTCTGATGATGATTAGTTTGAATTATTTGGTCTTGTGTTTGAGATCAATTAGTTCTAATGTTTGGGTTGAATTTGAGTTTGACATGTTTTTAGCAATTATAATGACTATTGGATTGGTTAAACTGGATTGGAATGACATAGTTATGCAAAATCATGCAAACTCATTAAGCAAGAATATGCTTGCTGAGCGAATCCGGTAGAATCGCTTAGCGAGAATATGCTCATTAAGCGAATCCAAATTTGGAGAGGTCAACGACTTTGTAGTTGCTGAGCGAATCCAAAGTCAGGGAGTTTACTGACTTTGTAGTCGCTGAGCAAGATTACACTCGTTGAGCGAATTTTGGACGAATTTACCTCTATGAGTTCTAGTGATCTATTCATTGAGCGAGCCATTTGGTCGCTAGGCAAGTAGGCATTAGTGCATTTTTCGCCCAGCGAATGGATGATTTCGTTGAGTGAATACATCAAAATCTAGTAGTTACTTTCTTTGCTAAAATTTGGGTGTGTTGTGGAAGATATGAATTATTGCTTAGGAAATGACTGGTATATGAGATGGATTTAAGATTGGTTTTGAGTTTTAATTGAAATTTGTTGATGTTAATTCAAGGAGGATTAGTAGTGATTTATAATAGTGCATACATGGTATATGGATCAAGTTGGAAGTTATCTTCACGCTCTAATGATCATATCCAATTCTCAAGTAGAGAAGGATGAGGCATGTGGTGATAGAATGATTCATAATTGATTGTGTATGATTCATTTATTCTATTCTTTTATATGATCAAGTTTTTATACATTAGCTTATCCTTTCCTTTGTGTCTTATGTTTTACTCTTATTTATAATTATCACCTGATTGGTGACAGCAGATGAAAAAGTTGTAGCTGGATAAGTTCAAGGGGAGGAGGATGATGCAGTTGTCTAGATGGTGGTTAGGACTCCTTTGTTTGTCTTTTTACAAAACTCAAACTCATTAGATTGTCATGTATAAACTTGTATTTTAGTTTATCTTTTGGATGACTATAATATAATAATTATATATTATATTAGTATCTATATTTTATAATCGTCACCTATGAAATGTTGTTAATAGTTTTATATTATTAAATGAGATGTTATATTATTATTCTTATTTTTTTAAAATTAAAAATATATTAGAGTCCTTATTATATATTTCATAACTTGAAATATAAAAAAAAATTAAAAAAAAAATTAAATTTTCTTTTGTATTTATGATATATTTTGGCAAAGATAACGTTTAAAGTAGTAGGTAAGTTATAAGTTAAGAAACATATGTTTGTGTATAATACAATAAATTCATAACTTGTAAGTTATGAGTTTACAAGTTATGTGGTGAGTAAAATTAAATGATAAAGTACTTGTTATATATAAATGATATAATCCCATAAGTTTTATCATATAAAGGTAACTCATATTTTAAAAAAATATAATTATATAATTATAATTTTTTCATATAATTAATTCTTAATATATATATATATATATATATATATATATATATATATATATATTTATTTGAATAGGATTTAAATGAGTTTATTTCATAAATAACAATTAAATTAAATTTGATTTATTGTCAGAAGTTTACTTTTTTATTTTTTAATATAAAGTATTGTTACATTAAATTACTTTTATGATTTTTATTGTCTATAAATTTTACATAATATTATACAATCAAATATTAATTATTTAATTTATATTTATAATAGTAATACATTTAATTCGAACTCTATGATAAGGTAACTCCAAATTATTAAAAAGTAGTGTAATAATTATTTATCTCTATAAAAATACAATAAAAAAATAATATTACCAACAATAAAAGAAATTAATTGATATAAATAATTCTAAAAAGAAAAATTAAATAAATTATAAACCCTAATGCAAATATATGTATTTAATATATGTTGGGAGAGAAGAAGAAAGAGAGGGACTGAAAGCAATTGAAAAAACGTAAGTGGTACGAGAGTGCCATCACCTTACAAATTGGGCACATTCAACTGAGATTTTCTTCCTACCATTTCCTTTTGCTTTTGATTCTCTCTCAGAGAGAGAGAAGAAAATGGGAGTGTTATCCAATATGATCGACCGTGAAAATCTGAAGCCCGGTGATCACATTTACTCTTGGAGGCAAGCCTACATCTATGCGCACCACGGTCTCTTCGTAATCCCTTTTTTTTTTTTTTTCTTTTCTTTTTCCAAATTCATAATCTGTGTCACTGTATTTGCTTGTACTTGAGATAGATTGAGACTTTTCATGCTTTTCCTTCTCAATTAAGTTTGCTTCGTGTTGTTTTCGTTTGCTTGGTGTCATCAACTTCAACCCCCAATTCATATTTCTTTTCTTTTTGGATTTTTAGGGTTGGTTAGAACTGTTCCTTTTGTTTTGATTGTTATGTGTTGCATTGAGAATATCTAATGGATACGAGTTGGGGTTTGGTTAGTTTACAATGTGAATTGTAGATTCACGGAGTGTCTTGTGTTGGGTTGGCATTGGCGATTTATGATACAGTCTAGCTGCAATTTTCTGCTGAACATAGAATCCAGCATACCGAAGGGTTGGCGCCGCACTTATTTTTGGCTTAAGCTTAGTTGCTTTACTGTTCACAAACGATGTTCCTGAATAAAAAAAAATGACCGTAGATTAAACCAGGAGAGATATAAAGGGATGGCAGTGAAGATTGTGTCTTGTACCTTTGAATTTTCCTGAATTCTAGTGGGGCAGAGTTGGTTCTTGCCTTCTATTTGTTGGTGACGAAGTGGGGGTTGTACTGTTACTCTTGTAGTTTTGGTCTTTATTGAAGGCCAACTGCTCAAATTACTGGCAATCTTTTGTGTTCGATTTGGGAATCTATGATTTTAACCCTCAGTTTTGACATCCGAATTTTGGACCATTTTGTTTACAGAAGCACATGAATGGGGTTGATATGGCTAGGGGATGTTTTGTAGACTTGTTCTTATGAAATTACACGTCACTGATGGCACTTATCACTGTTCTGATTGGGAATACTAGCTGTGTCTCAAGATTTTAAAAAGTTGTCTCTTATGAAATTATTTGTTGAATGTTTTAGTTTTCCCACTTTAATGTGGCTTACAATTGTTATTTGTGCTAAATAATCACTGATATGTTTCATGGCTATGTTCTAACTGTCGTTGTGCACTCAGAACCGAAAGCTATAACTATTAGTTTTTTATGATCAATTGTACAATTTTTGTATGTACTTTGGTGAACTGTGTGACTCATTTATTTATGCGGTCAATTGTCGGTGAATCTTCCATCTTTGTAGTTTTATTGTGTTGTTCCCTAAATACAATGGAAATATGTAACTTCTACAACTGGACATACGAAATAAGTTAGAAATTGAACTTTCTTTTGCAATTTATGTAAGGTAACATTGAATCTGATGTTTGATTAATTTGGTAACTGCATGAGTTATGAAACTACTGAGAAGGGATAAATTAGATGTCAATGAGAAAATATAATGTAGAGTTTGAATGCTTTTCTCGGCTGCTTAATATTTTGTAAAAGGAATGATAGGTGGGGTGAGAAGTTATAGGTTGTGTGTGCTCACTTGCTTTTTTATGTGTAAATGTGCTACTCTTTTTTGCGGGGTAGTAAAAATACTTGGGCTCTGTGTACAAAAGAGGACTTCAAGATAGAAAAGATATCATTCACAAGAGTTCTAGGATTAATAAGCATTTAGGTCAGATTAATGATGCCAATGCCATTGATCCTGTTGTTCGGTTTAACCTTTTTTCTGTTTTTAGAATTTTGGATACTTCAACTTGAATTGAGCTAACAAAATTTCTGTTTGTTTGTGTATTGTATTGAAATTTTCATCTGGGTTTTACCGATGGTTTTCATGCAAAATACCAGGAATATATGTTGGCGATGGAATGGTGATCCACTTTACCAGAGGAGCAGGTCAAGAAATTGGAACAGGAACTGTGTTGGACAATTTCCTTTTAAGTTCATCTCCCACTCATTCTTCTGACACTCCATGCGCAAGATGTGGTGACCAAACTGGGACCGATGGTGTCTTCTCTTCCTGTTTGGATTGTTTTCTTGCCGGTGGTAATCTATACATCTTTGAGTATGGGGTATCACCTGCATTTTTTCTAGCCAAAGCTCGAGGAGGTACCTGCACTCTAAAACAATCTGATCCAACAGATGAGGTCCTTCATCGGTCTTCATTTCTTCTCGAAAATGGGTTTGGTGGCTACAATATTTTCAAGAATAACTGTGAAGACTTTGCAATTTACTGCAAAACAGGTCTGCTTGTGTCCACAAGCATCAGTGTTGGCCGCAGTGGGCAATTGGCATCTTACATATCTGCTGCTAGCACTGTGGTTTCCACACCGCTTCGTTTTTTGACCACCAGTTTCAGTGGTTTGGCATTGGTTAGTTTTGGCATGTACTGTGTTGGAAGATTGATGTCTGATATTGGAGTACGGCGTGATGTGCTGAAAGTTCCAGTGGAAAGGCTTATAGCTACACCTGGCCTGGATATATCAGAGAGGACAACTCAGATGGCCAAGGAAGATTAATGTTGTTGATGGTTACTGGTAGTAGACATGGAAAGTTACATTCCATTCCCTCCAACATCTGTTGTTTGTATTTCTGCAGTTTATATTTGTGACATGTTCTTCGTAAACCAATCTGTCATTTGGGTGCAAAAACTTTGTCGCTACCTTGTTAATATATTATGAAACACTGGATTCCCCCTTCATGGTTGTTAGAGTGCATGCACCTTAGATGACGAGCAACATAAAATATTGAAAGCTACTATGACTTTCACAGATCTGAGTTTCTTGTTTTCAATGCATGGTTGTTAAAGTGGTATATGGATGGAAATATACAGAAAAATATGATGCGACTCATTTTACGTTCATCTATCAATTTAATGGCGAAAAAATGTGCGAAAGGTTCAAGACAAATTTATATTCTGTGTTGTGCTAATGCGGTTTTAGTTTGTTTGCGGTGGTATAAACTTTTCCGAATATACAACTTCAATTTAGTACAAATTTTATTCCGGCACATTTTCTAAACCTTTTTTGGGATGGTTTTAATTTATAAGTTTCATAGTTTTAAAAAACTACAAAAAAAAAAATAGTTCTTAGTTCAGAGTAATTTTTAGTTTAAAATTAGTTTTTTTTTTTAATATTATAGTATCAAAATAAATTAATAGTGTTGAAAAAAGAAAAAAAAAAAACCCAATATTATAGAGTGGATTGGTGTTGGACTTACAAAAATTGAAATTAGACTGGAGCATAAAATGGTAGCCCATAACAAATTCGTGTTCAGTTAAATTAGGCCATTTTCCCTTTTGATCCATTGAGTTTTAAAATGTGTTTAAATATATGTTTGTATGATAATAATGTTGATAATTAAAATGATAATGGTAATAATAATAATAATAATAATAATAATTTTGATTACAATAACATCATTGACATTTGTGGTTATACCGGTGACAGTCATATAAAAGTAGAAAACATCAATATTAAAGATTATTAGAGTTCAAACTAAAAAACTAGATTTATAATTTTTTTCTTGATTTAAAAATGCTTGAAATTAAGTAGAAAATCATTTCAGATATTTTTTTTGTGTGTGTGAAACATATTTAGTTTCGAAATTATAACTGAAAACAAAAAACTGAACCACCCGAAATGGCCTAAAGTATCGAAGTATTTTTCTGTTGCTTCGCCAATTGGATAGATAAACAATTAATCATTTTTACATAGGGTTAAATATGTTTTTGGTCCCTGAACTTTCAGTGAATTTTGGAATTAGTCCATTTTGAAACTTTGGACCAATTTGGTCCTTCATCTTTCGAAATATATGGATTTAGTCCATTTAATCAAATTTTGTGAAGTTTATTTGAGATTTCAAGCACGTTTCATAATAGTATTTGACTTAACATTAAAGCAAAAATGTGTCAAATAGTATAAACAACTCAAATACAATCTTGAAATGCGTATGAAACATCAAATAAACTTAACAAAATTTGATTAAAAGGACTAAATCCACGTATTTCGAAAGATGAAGGACTAAATTGGTCCAAAGTTTCGAAATGGACTAATTCCAAAATTCACTGAAAGTTCAGGGACCAAAAACATATTTAACCCTTTTTACATACAAATGTGAAACGTTAATGTTGCAATCTCCTTTCACTTTTCTCGAAAGAAGTCCTTTTCCTTGTCCAAAATTGATTGATTACTATAATGAATGTCACAGAAAACCCAAGATACCAGATAATTTCTGTAAAGATAAAATGGTCTTAATAAAAATTAATTTTTATATTTTAAAATAGAGTGCAGGATATAAAATGAGTGTAAAATTGAATTCTCTTATATATTAATGCTAATAATACACTGAATGAAATTTATCTAAATACCGTCCTCTTTCTTGTGAGCTATTTGAGAATCCCTTTACAGTCTCATGTATCATAGTTAGCTGGAACTCACGTAAACATTCGTTGGAATTAACCAAAATGAAACCAAAGTACGAACATTTCTTCTGCTACATTATTTTGTCGCCTAATGGAACATTATTCAAATAAATTTAAGTAAGATACATCAAAGACAAAAGGAATCAACCTAAACTAGTTGAGGTATAGAGGCACTTAAATATTTGTAGAAGGAGTAAATTATAAATCTCACAAAATTAATTTATAAGATGATATTTATAATATGATTTGCTGCATGTGGAATTTTCAACATGATCAAATTTGTAGACAGTTCCAAATTCACAATCTATGGTAATTTTGGTTTTATTGTGTAACATCTCACCAATCTTATAAACAATTACATTACTACTAATAAAAATTAAATAAATAAACATTCAAATAATATTTACATTACCCTTTTGTAATTATTTAAGAAAAAAATAAACGTTCCTCCCCATATCAAATCATATTTCACATACATACTACCACATATAATAATGTAATCCTTTTTTATCTCATTAACCTATTTATTCTGAGATTGTTCTCCTGCAACAACGTATGTTTTCTGTATTACATGATAATCACAATTAATAAACAACATACAAACACACAAAGTAAAGTAAAGGTAGTGCTTTAAAACAAGCTTATATAGTTGCATTTAACAAAATCAAATCGTGTACATATGTCGGGAGAACAAATTCATATATCTCATCCAAATACTCTCATAGATACAATCTCAATTCATTCATTAAACATCTAACAATAATCATTTATCTATCTATGAATTAAAAGGCTACATTTCATTTCATATAAATTACTAACATCATAATACATCACATGACTCTACTTCCAAAAAATACATTGAATTAGACTTAGAGTTATATTTGTCGTACTATTTTCACTATATCATCGTCAACAAAGTAACATAATAAGATTTCATTCCACTTATATGACAGGGTAAATCTTTATGAACTACCAATCAATTTTTTTCATACCACAAATTACGTCATAATAACTCTTTTGAACTCTCCACTAGTGCAAAATTATTGTTCAATGACGCGAATTAACGACGTGTCCAACACATACGTAGTAAAAACGAGCGGTACGTCGGACTTTATGATTATTGGTTGCAGATTTTGATAAATTTTATTTAAATTTCCTATTTCGATCATTCATCATTCATTCACTCACTCACAAAGTCCTTTCCATCATTAAAAATGCATGCACTGAAGCGGTTGTTTGTCTAACAGCACAATAGGCTAAAAACGCAACTCAAACAAAAGTGGGAAGTAAGTCATACGTATGTAGGGAGTTATGTCAAACTTTATTTTCAAACGCTGCAGATTTCAATATAGTTAATTTAAATTTCGTGTTTGGATCATTCGTCATTCATTCACTCACACATAAATTTCTTTCCATCATGCAATCCTCATTCAATGAATTGGGTGGTAGTCTAACCTCACAATAGCCAAAATAAACAATTGTATGAAAAATGGGGAGTTACTCATACATATGTGGGGACTTACGTCAGACTTTATGATTATTGGTTGCAGATTTTGATAAACTTTATTTAAATTTCCTATTTCGATCATTCATCATTCATTCACTCACTCACTCACAAAGTCTTTTCCATCATTAAAACTACATGCACTGAAGTGGTTGGTTTGTCTAACTGCACGATAGGCTAAAAAAGCAACTAAAACAAAAATGGGGAATAAGTCATACGTATGTGAGAAGTAACATCAAACTTTGTCATTATGGGTTGCAGATCAAATAAAGTTGCTGGTTGTCTTCAGTGGAGTGTGACAAATGCATTTGTGGGGAGTCACGCATGAATATGTGGGGACTGATGTTGGTTATTATGTTTCGAGGGTTCAGATTTCTTTAATAGTTAATTTGAAATCGTATTTTGGTTCACTTTAATAACTCACTTGAAATTATTTTCCATCGTCAAATCTGCATTGACTTAAGTGGTTGCTTTGTTCATTGCCAACTGGGAAAATAATCAGAACAACCACAAACTGGGGAGTCAACCACTTATACGTGGGGAGCAGTGATACAAATTCCTAATTGCACTTCCACTTGGTTACAAAATTTAAATATCATAACAGACAATATCATAACAAATATTGTCCTACATACAATTTCAATAAAGGATATTGCTCCTTTCCGTCGACGACGAAAGGTGGCCGCAGTCTCTGCAAACCCACTCTCAACTCTGAATGCAACAGTCTGGATGAATGATAGTGTATGAGAATAATGTGAGTGACCTCCGTTGTGGACGGTGAAATGGTTACCGACGAAAACTTTAGGTCCGTGGATCTCTGAATCCGATTACTACGGCGACAGACACTTGCTTTCTCTCTCTGTTTCACTTATCCCTTTTTCCTTTCTTTCTTTCTCTCTTTAATTAACTTCTTCCTTTCGATTTTAATAAAACCAACCCCGCACATGTATGCCTTACCTTATTAAACCATTGTGTAATAAAAAATTTAAAAGTTTAGTGTCATGTTAAATTTGTCAAAATCTTATCAAAAAATTGTTGAAACATCATTTCCAGTTTTAAAACAACTTTTGTAACATGTGGACTATCACAAACGTTTAAAATTTAGACAATTATTTGACATGATCAAAATTATCGGAATTATGATTAAATTAAGTTATTTCTAAATTATTTTTGTCACATTAATTATTTCAGATCTTTGGGGTCTCATACGTATCATTTGAGATTGCTTAAAGATACTGTAGCAAAACTTCTCGTCAGTCAATTATTACATCTTATCCTACTTTTATAGAAAAAGTTATCATAGACGAGAAAAACGCACTTCTTTTTACTATTTTTATTTTGTCATACAAGAAAAGTTTTAAAAAATGTGAAATTTAAAAATGAGTAATAGACAAAAGTATTATTTTAAAGTTTGAGTACTCAAAAGTCAGTCTAAGAGTATTGAAAGTCACACCTAGTTCTCCAACTATTTTTTCATTTTTGTTTTTTATATTTCATTAAATATTAAAGATGTCTAAAGTGTGATTGTATTTAAAATAATACTTTTCTGTTTGATGAAGTTTCGATTTCAGTCAATCAAACTTAAAAACTTTTTAAATGAAATCTAAACAGACTTTGTTTTATTGATTTTCATAATGTGTGCAAAACTTGTTTCTACATTGAATATTAAAAGTTATTAATATGTATATTTGGCTGAGAGATAGGAAAGATTTGATATTAATAATCATTGGTGTTATAGAAATAAAATATTGTAGACATTCAAAAATAATAATAACTCTTCAGGGTTGTTAATAGGAAAAAGATTAAAAATATAAATGTTTTAACAATCTCAACATTCACATTGATAAATATTAATAATTTAAAACAACAATAAAGTAATCCTAATATAAATGAAAACAGCATACACGTAAAATTAATAGAAAAATAAATAAAAAATAGTGTTTCCAAATGTCAACTAAAGAAATTTGAATTAAAGTAGTGTAATAATACAATTGTTTCGAAAATAAGTATAACTAATATTGATTGAAAAAAAAATACTGATATTATTAATTGAAAATAACTTTTGTTAATGTAAATTAAGAAAGATGTGTTTGAAACTATTCTATTCCCTGCTTTATCTGTATGCATTCTTTTCGGATCCTTTCACTTACTTTACATCATTCACTTTTATTCGTTTTACATTCCTAAACTTTACTTGTTACATTCCATTACACTTCTTCTTCACTTTAGATTTTTTTTTCAAATTTCTTTTGTAACTCCACTTTTATTTGTTGAATTATGAACCAATTCTCCTTCAAATTCATTTTCCAAACTAATACAAACTTCTATTTTTGTTCAAAAAATCCTATTAAGATAAACTGAAGTTTGATATTTGTTTTTATCAAAGCATGGAATTGATTTTGATTAGAACTAATCATATCGATGAATTACTCCACCACCAATTATTGTCAAACCCAAATTGAAAAATATGGATATGTGATGCAATGAACGAATATTATTGTGATATTATGAAGAGTAAAATTGAAATATGAATTTTTTACATAAAAGAAATATTTTTTTTACTATTTTAATTTAATTTAATTTATTTGTCTTCAAAAGCAATTTTACGGAAAAAGCATTTCTTTAAAAAAGTTTAGTCCTCTACCTTACAATTCCGTTTATAATGATATGTTCAATCGTATATCTTTTAACTTCAAAAATCTAGTTATTATTTTCCTCCTTTTATTGTTTGAAATTAAAAATATAATAGTATTGCAAACTTTCATAAATGAATACAATATCATAGATAATATAAAATATTATTATTTAAAAAAAATCCCAAAATAGCAAATTGTCCTTCTTCTGATACTTTACTTTTTATATCATGTATGGATGACGACGTGTGTCGTTCTGTTCTATTTTTTGTCCTTTTGTATTTAGTTTGTAAAATGTGGGTTGAATTACAAGCTAGTGATTGCTCATGTGCACGTGAATTAGCTTGCATAACAACTTTGATTTTTTGAAAGTATAACCTTATTTTAATATTTTATATCTTTGTTGTATTTTCTGAGTTTATCATTGACAATAAAATTAAAATTAATTATCTAAATATAAGATTAAGATCCACATGAAATAAATTTGTCAAATTCAAACATTTCATGAATAAAGAGATATAAAAGTAAATTATTGTCAAAGTTATAAAAAAACTACAACAATTAATCAATGTTCAAGACAAACAAGAGAATTATTTAGGAATTCAAGCATGAAATAAAAAAATTAAAAAAAATTAAAAATAGAAAAGTTTTTGTTTTAGTTACTGATAAAATATTGTAAAAAATACTTTTATGCATTACACTATGAGTCTCTCCTATCCCGTTATTAGCCTACAAGGATGATAAGCTATATAACATTAATATGTAATTATTTAAAATACCAAAAGTTAAAAATAATCTCATAAAAAAGAAAACAGCTATGATGAAGAAAATAAAAATAGGTTTCTATGTTTAAAATTTGTTTGACTTAAATGCTTGAAATCATATAAAACTATGATAAATTTATTATATTATTAATGATTTATTTAATATTTATAAATTTCTATGTTTAAATTTTGTTTGACTTAAATGCTTGAAATCATATAACACTATGATAAATTTATTATATTATTAATGATTTATTTAATATTTATAAATTTAGCAGTAATAAATCTTATAAAAAATGATTAATTTAGTGTGTAGGTGAGTTTTGTCTATCACGGATTCCCTTCTCTCATTGCCAATCTCATTTTGGCTTGTCTTGCTCATTACCATGAACCTGTGAGGGAAGAACGTGTGACGCTATGGGTCCATGTTCAGTGACAGATACGTGTATAACTATAATACCTTTAATAATGGGTTCTGATGCCGGAATTTTTTACATTCATTTTATATTATCCTCGAGTATTTTTTTATTTGTTTTTTAAATGTAACAATTAACTTTTATTAAAATTATTTTACTTTTTGTAAAGGTTGTCGGATAGCAGTCAAATGATATCAAATAACAAGCACAGTTGGTGTAAATTTTTATTTTATTTTAGTATTTTTAGGTTAATTTACTTTAAATATTAAACTATTGAAAATGTTAATGACATTTGTTTTATATGCAATATTGTAGTGTATGATTTGACGTACATTACTCCCAACAAATGCAGTTTTGGATGCTTCCTCTTCACCAAACCACATGTGAGGTGGAACCATTGCATACATCGGAAAACAAGCTGTTTTTGGAAAATTATTTTATATATCAACCTTTATATATGTATGTTATTTTATGGGATGAAATATATTTTTGTTTTTTTAAATTTTGGTGAATTTTATAATTAGTTTTTTTTTTGAAATTTTATATTAGTTTAGTCTTTTATTTTTAAATATATATATATATATATATATATATATATTTATTTATTTATTTTTATTAAATTTATTTAACATTTTAAATGTATTAATGATAATATTTAAGCTAATATTGAAACAAAGATGTGTCAATAACAAAAATTTGAAAAAGTAAAAATATATTTAACTCTATTTTATATATTATGTTTTGGAAAAAGCCTAAACAGGTTTTGTTGAAATTATTTGTTCAAAATAAATTTTGCCTGTTGTGTTATTTACTGAAAAACTGTGTTTCTGCATGTATACACAAATTAAATATAATCTAAAAATATAATTTATTTAAAATAAAATAAAAAAACTCGATAATTTGTCGTAATTTACACGTGGGACTTGAAGATATAAATTGATATCAACTAAAATATAAAAGATAAACTAAGTAGTATATCTCACTATTTCATGGTATAATTAGTCGTATAGTACCTAGTTTGGTACTGAAGTTTTTAATTGGTACCCGATTTAAAAAAAATTGTCAATTACGTACCCAAATTAGTTTAAGTGCACCAATTGAGTCCATTTAAGTTGACGCCGTTAGAAAGGTTAACGTTGACTGATACTGGTTGATCTGTGAATTAAATTTGGAACACGTGGAGATTAACTTTTAATGACGTGGAAAGTTGGGGAAGAAAATTAAATATGTCTTGTAATGAAAAATTTAAAAAATAAAAAAAAAAGGGCGACGAAGTTAAAAAAGAAGTCGCAGAAGCATGTGATAGAAACGTGAAATTGGGGAAATGTGACGCAGGGGAGACGAACTGGTGGAGGATTCTTCGCGAAGTGGTGGAGAAATTGAAGGCGACTTTCGAACACTGAAGTGGAGACTTGAGAGCAACTTGTGGGCCATTGATAATGAAATGTTGGTGTTGTGTTTTTCTCTGATTTAGTGATTAGGGTTTTGATGTTAGGGTTGATTTTTGTGAAGTTGGGGATATCGAAGAACAGGTTGTTGTTGAGTGCGAGGATGGAGTGGCTAATGAAGATGTTTGTGTTGGGGATGGTGAAGAGGAGTTGGCTGATAAGGAGAATGGTGTGAGTAATGAAGAAGTTTGTGTTGGGGATGGTGAGGAGGCCTTGGCTGATAAGGTGAATACAAAAGTAATTGCACCATTTAAATACATCATTGTCACCACTCCGCTGCTCACAAAATAAAAACAAAAACACACAAAACGAGAGGAAGAACAAACTAAATTAGGGCACAACAAACTGTCCGGATATTGATGAAGAAGAAACTGGATTAGGGCAGAACATAGGAGAGGAAGAAGATACTGAAAAATGAGGGCCAATCTTCTTTAAATATAAATATCATGTGGAACACTGTACAATTATAATTTCAACTAGTCATCTGTTATTATTTGGCACGTATCCCTTATGCACTGCCACCTCACCACTTCCTAAACGTCGTTTGGGAACATTTAACGGTATGGACTCAGTTGGTGCACTTAAACTAATTTGGGTACGCAATTGACACTTTTTTTAAACCGAGTACCAATTAGAAACTCCAGCACCAAACTGGGTACTATACGACTAATTATACATTATTTCATCACTTTCTATTTCATTTTTTCATCATGTCCATTAATTGCTCTCTTTCTTTTTATTTATACAATCCACACTTATTTAACTTATTCCTTTATTACCCAACCCTCAACAGTGTACTGCGATATATCATCAAACCCAGATCATACAATCTATCATCAAATTATTTGTGAAATAATAAACTTAGACTGTCACATAATGAAAATTTAGTAATACTAAAATTAAAATATATTTGAAGATCTAAGCATCGAATCCTTGTTTCAACGATTTTGATTCATGAAAGAAAACGCTGTAAACATGAAATCATACTGGTCCCTGAAATCATAATCTATGCATTAATTTAATATATCAGTGTTTATACTATATACTATATATATATATTTCTCCCACCTAAAGGTAAGAGTGTCTTCTCCTTCGCAGAATTCAGACTTCATCGTTGACTACCCAATGGAACAACTCAAGCCAAGCGCAGCTAACTCCTCTCCTCTCACACCGCTAGGTTTCTTGGACAGAGCCGCCACCGTTTACGGCGACGTCCCTTCCATTGTCTACAACCACACAACCTTCACCTGGGCCCAAACCCACCGCCGATGCCTCCAGCTCGCCTCCGCCATCTCCTCCCTCGGAATCCGCCGCGGCAGCGTCGTCTCCGTCGTCGCTCCCAACATCCCCGCCATGTACGAGCTCCAGTTTTCCATCCCCTTCGCCGGCGCTGTCCTCAACAACATCAACATCCGCCTCGACGCCCGCACCATCTCCGTCATCCTCCGCCATGCGAACTCCGCGCTCGTCTTCGTCGACTGTGCCTCACGCGACCTCGTCCTCGAAGCCTTGTCCCTCTTCCCTAAACACCACACTCAACGCCCACTCCTGGTTCTCATCGCCGACGACAGTGTCGAAAACGCAGACATCTCACGCACCGGTGATTTCGTTGACACATACGAGGGCCTGGTGAGTAAGGGCGATCCGAACTTCGAATGGGTACGGCCCAAATCAGAGTGGGACCCGATGATACTTAACTACACCTCAGGAACGACGTCGTCTCCGAAAGGGGTTGTTCACTCCCACAGAGGAATATTCATAGTCTCCGTCGACACGCTCATCGACTGGGCGGTTCCAAAGTGCCCGATTTATCTCTGGACGCTCCCGATATTCCACGCCAACGGGTGGACCCTCCCGTGGGGAATCGCAGCCTCGGGCGGCACCAACATCTGCGTCCGCAAGTTCGACGCGGGGATTATATACTCTCTCATAAAACGCCACAACGTCACACACATGTGCGGCGCGCCGGTGGTGCTCAGCATGTTGACAAACTCCCCGGACAACAAACCGTTGGAGAGGCCGGTTCATATACTCACCGCGGGAGCACCGCCGCCAGCGGCGGTGCTCCACCGGACGGAGGCGCTTGGGTTTGTGGTGAGCCACGGGTACGGATTGACGGAAACCGCGGGGTTGGTGGTGTCGTGCGCGTGGAAGGAGAAGTGGAACCGGCTGCCGGCGGCTGAGCGGGCGAGGTTGAAGGCGCGGCAGGGGGTGAGGACGGTGGGGATGGCGGAGGTTGACGTGGTGGGTCCGACTGGGGAGAGCGTGAAGCGCGACGGAGTGAGCGTCGGGGAGATTGTGATGAGAGGAGGGGGCGTGATGTTGGGATACCTTAAAGACCCCGAAGGAAGCGCGAGTTGTTTTAAAAACGGGTGGTTCTACACGGGGGACGTCGGGGTGATGCACGAGGACGGGTACTTGGAAATTAAGGACAGGTCAAAGGATGTGATCATCAGCGGCGGCGAGAACCTGAGCAGCGTGGAGGTGGAGTCGATTTTGTACGGGCATCCGGCTGTGGTGGAGGCGGCGGTGGTGGCGCGACCGCATGAGTATTGGGGAGAGACGCCGTGCGCGTTCGTGAGCTTGAAGGCGGGGTTGAAAGAGAAACCCAGTGAAGAGGAGATAATAAAGTACTGCAGGGAGAAGATGCCGCGTTATATGGTTCCGAAGACGGTGGTTTTCAAGGATGAACTTCCGAAGACATCGACGGGGAAGATCCAGAAGTTTCTCTTGAGACAGATTGCGAAGGAGATGGGTTCTTTCTCGCAAAGTCGAATGTGAACACTACAAGAGCTTCCGTCCAAAACTATTGTCATTTTCCACCTTTCCTTACTCACCTTTTCACTGTGTTTAGTGTTCACCATTTGTTTGTTTATGCATGGTGGAAGATACGCTTGGATTCACAATACCATGTTAAAGGTTTCCCAAACCTGTTTTTACTGTACCTCATCATTCTACTTGTCTTCAAATATAAATATTTTTCTTTTGAAATTTGTACGGTCTAAGGAATTACCGGCCTTTAACATGCTCCTTTGATTTTGATTCCGTAAGAATTTGATATGAAATAATGAATTTCATTAAAGATATGTTATGAGGTAACTTTTTAAGATTTGGGTTAACTCCTGACATTTAAGAGGAGGGTGAGAGAACATGGAAGCAAAGGTTAATCCTAAAAAAGAAGAAAAAAAAACAATTTTAACCTTAGTCCTCTTAATTTTACCTAAATAAAAAGTTAACCTACCTTCTTTATCTTCGATAAAGAACGTAGGTTTTCTACTGGAATGACGACACGTCACTATTGTACCATACCTCAACTCTTAACATTATATAATATAAAATTTTAAATGGATATTTCCCAATTCCCGATGATAGAGAACGTGAATAAGAGCAGGAAGCACTTGAATTTGGAAATTTTTTCTTTTATTTAAAATAAGGTTTTATTTTGCAAGAAATTACTATTCTCAACCCCTGGTTGATTGAAGTTTATAAAGTACATGTTTTAGGACAATCGAGTCTTATAAATAGAAATAATAAAAACAAAATTATAAAATAAATAAATACTTGTGAGTTTTTTATAAATGAAAATTAATCTTTGTTTACGTATAAATTAATTTTGACTTACACAGAAGTTAATTATTTTTTAGTAACAATTTCGTGTAATATAAATTACTTTCGGAATAGATAAAAAACAATTTGGTCAAGGGTTAGTTTCCGTAACAAATGGGGAACTAAATGATTTAAATGCATAAGTTTCTTTGCCATGTCAATGCGATTATCCATTAGACATTTTAAGTTATTTATTCCATATATATGCAATGTATTCGTATTTAGTTTATTCAATTTGAATTTATATATGTATAGTATGTAACGTACTTTGATATTTTAAAGTTATTAGGAGGAAGATAATCTTTTCTATTTAAATCCTCATCATCATTATGCATTGATTTTTTGAAGAGAAGGATAATTGAGGATAAACTCTATGCTATAAATATGGTATTTATACAAATTTGGTCTTATCTTATGTTCCTTGGGGGATAAACTTCAAAATTAGTTAATTACATTAACTCAATGGTGCATAATTAATTAGAGGAAAGAGAAAAAAAAACCCAAAAAATCTAAAAGAATAGTGAATCCTCCAATTATTATCATTTATTGAAGGATAAATTAATAGCTGAAAAAAATCATATTGAGACATGAATAGTTTAAATTAAGGCAACATGTCATCGATTTAATTACATGTATATCACTCTTAACTTGAATATCTTTTAAGTGTTTAACTAACAAATTCAATGCTGAGAAACCTAAAAGAACATTTTTAACTATCAAAATAATTCTAAATTAGATAACCGAAAGAAAAAGTAACCCAAGCCATAATTTTAATTGTTCCAATCTTTCTAAATTTAAAATCGTAATTTACAGTAAGTAAACATTTAAATTAATTTATCCTTAATTATTGACCTTCTACTTAAAATTGTGCGAGTTAAACAAAAAGATAAAACTTAAATGTCTTCTCATCTTTCTAAAAATTAAATACTATAACTTTTTATTTATTTTGTTTCTTATTTCAAATAAAAGACACATAGTCTTCATAAAATAACGAATCTATTTCTTGGGCATGGTTAACATAAAATATTTCACAACAAACATTTTTCAAATGATTAGAGTTAACAAGTATTCATAAATTAAAAGAGAAATATTAGATATAATTCACTAATTGAAAGAGAAAAAAATACATTAATAGTTTGACAATTTTAAATGATGTTTGAATGATCTAGTTGATTTTTGTTGTTGTCGAGGATATTTGGAATTTGATTAAATGAACAAATTTTATGTACTAAAATAATTTTGAACCAAAATACTAAGAAAGAATTATCAATTTAAGCAACTGATTAGATTTAAGATTACTCAAAATCATAAAATGAGTTTGTTAACTGATGCAGCGCTGAGTGTCATCCTAGTGACATTGAGCACAAATATCCCCTATAGTCCTAGGAGCAATCTTGGTCTAGGGCACTATGCGGTGGAATTTTACCGCTAATCACCACCTTTTAGTGAGTTGATGGGAGCTGAGCAGTATCTAAGTGGCATTGAGTGTTAGGTCCACTACAGGTCTAGAAGCATTTATAGCTCCTAACATTAGGCGGCAGGTTGTACGGATGGGCACCAGTTTTTGCAGGAGAATGACATTGAGCTCGAGTCTTCTCTGATTGGTTATGTTTTAGTGCTATGTTATCCTTGATGATGCTTTATATTGATGAAGTTGTTTTGTTTACTATTTTATGAATAATAATGATTGTGAGAATGATGTTGTGAGCATGTGGAATGATGATGTTTAAAGAGTTTTAAGAAAAATTCTTAGTGATGATATTCTTAGTATATACCTTAATATATGAGATGTCTGAAAGGGATTATCTTGAACTCTAATAATCATTCACACTCAAATAAAGTATAATGACTTATGTGGTGAGAGTCGCAGGAGATCCTAGTATTTGGATTGTTCTTTAGTCTTAGGCGTGAAGGGGATTAACCTTGTATGTGGTTAAGTGATAACCCCTTGAGACTAGACTCTACAAAGTTTAGGAATCATCACACGTGCACCTTCAATGAATTTTATATCAATGGCATGTCTCCAGATAATTGAGTTTGGTGTCAACTTCTTCTGTGGCTACAAACATTAATGTGTTTTATACCATGTTTTATGGGTTTTTGGCATGATTTAATTATCTGGATATTTCTTTTGTACACTAATTTACCCTATTGTTTGTTTTGTGTTTCTTGTGTTGTTCGTGACTTTTTTTTTGCAATTATCACCTATTTGGTGGGAATAGATGAAGTTGTAGGTTTATAGGCACCTATAGAGGATGATGAACTATAAGTTAAAGTAGTGAAAGATCTCAAGGAGCTTCAATAGTTGTTAGTTTTTGTATAGAGCTTGTTGATTCAGTTTGAGTATATAAATGATATATTTTTATATTCTTATCTTTTGTAAGATTGTATTGATATACATTATACATTATATATATGTTTTAAATAATATGATAAAGTGTTCTATGTTACAACATTTGTTGTATTTGTTAATAAAAGTTTAAGCATTGCTATTGAAAAAAAAAAAGAAGTTATTGCCTAAATTAGTGTATTGTCATTAAGTATAATTACTAGTTAAACATTTAGTTCTACAAGCTTTTTGAAATAATTTTTTTATATTCATTATAATATTATTAATTTAAAAATTTAATTTAACTATTTTATTTTTTAGAATTAATTATCTACTTCTTATAAGTATTTAGTATTTAGGCTTTCTTTGATAGTCAAATGAAAAAACTCGTGAATATTAAAGAATTAAATTACAATTTCGGACAAAACACTTTTTAAAACTAATGTATGCATGCACTGATTTTAAAAAAATATATTATATAATTTTTCTAAATTTTTGTTTTTAGTTTATGAATGAACTAATTTTAATGTATATTTTTAAATTGTGTTTTAGAGAAACTCGTTAAAAGCAAAAATAAAATTAGTGAATTCCTTATAAAGTTAGTTATAATAAAATTGTATGATAGAAAAATAAAAATAGAAAGAATTTTTTTAAAAAGTATTTGAACAAATAATTTTTTATATTTAGCTGTGTATATTAATATTCAAGATAACCCTGAAAAATGACACAAAGAAGGAGATGAAAGAAAAGTTATACCGTTTTTCTTGTATGGGAGCAGTTAGGTGATTGAAAGAGATCGTTGTCACCCTATTTTTCGAATTTTCGAATGTGTTTCTTTTAAATGGTTTTTTCATCTCATAGAATTGGTGAAATTATTTCATTCCATTTTATCCCATCAAAAGTTCTCTGTAATCAGGGGAAAAGATTACTAATAGAGTGAAATGGTTCTTTCAACTACTTTTAGAGAGAAAGAGATTATGCACGGGGAGAAATGATCATATAAGAAATATTTTCTTTAAGATTTATGGTTATTATTTAAAAAATGTTAAATATATTTATACTCCTTAAATTAGGAATTAAAATTGGACCTATAAAGTTAGTTTGGAATATCGTTCAACATGTAAAAAAAATAACGTCATTGGGTCAAGTTAAAAACAAAAATTAAGAGGTTGGGTTACACTATATTCATTTTTAAAATTTGAAGACCACATTGTATCAAATTTTGGGACATGAATTACAATTTCAAGTGAAAGTTTATGAACTAAAAACATATTTAATTCATCCTATTAAAACATAGTTAAATTGTAGGATTTAATATAAGGTTGGTACCTATATTTATTATCATTTACTCTTGTATTTAATTAATGTGGGATCTTCAATATACTTTTAAATCTCTATGCCAATATCTCATTGTAAGGATATTGAGCGAAAAATAGAGAAAGACTCGATAATAAGTGATACAATAAGATCAGTTAATTTTACTATTCTAATACTATATTAAAGTAATAAAATTTAAATTTAACTTAATATGACAAAATTGACTCAATAAAATGAAACTTAAACTCATTTATATACGAGTTAAGTACTTTAATTTTAATGCAAAATTGGAATTTGTCCCTGTCTGATTTTTTGATATATTTTGCTCCTCAAACTTTAAGAATGAAGAAATATAGTTATTTTAACCGAATTACGTTAATTTTTTTTCTTGACGTGACAAACACGTTTCATATTAGTATTTGAGCTTTTTTTACATAGGTTGACACGTTCCTACTTTAATATTTATCGGAAAATTTGTTTGATACGTCAAAAAAATGTAAGTAATTAGGTAAAATAAAAAACAGAAACAAGTTTTTATAATCAATCAAATACATAAAAGCAACAATGCTATCAAATATAAAGAAGAAATAAAAAATAACCTAAAATAAAGCGACTACTTTTTCTAACATGTTAATAAACATACTGTCAAAATCTCAGTTCGATCCTGTAATGAACAAAACATGAATAGTAATTTTATATAGTAGTTCGATGAATAGGCCAACCATTTTTTATTTCAGAAGATGCAAAAGTAATGTGTTCTCATGACCTAGAGAAGACTCTCTCCACTAAGATGAATTAATTGAGATAAAATGAACTTAACTAGTCTAAAAGATTCTTTTAGATACCACTACAACAAAATGTCTAAATAACTAAATATAGAGACAAAAAACAAGAAAAATGATACTTTAACAAACTAATTATTTAAGTAAAAAAGTAATGCTTTATTATTTCATTTTAATTAAAAATAAAAAATTAATCTATTTGAATTTTATTTAGTAAAAACTCATTTTTCAAAAAATAATTAGTCATTATAATGACTAATTTATACACTAACTTTATTGATACACTAAAATCTTTGATAACTAATTTTATTGATCAATTCATAACCTAATTATATTTTTATTCATATATATATATATATATATATATATATATATATATATATATATATATATAATAGATCATTTTATATACTAATAATTTTTTTTTTATAAATTAATTATTATAGTGATTAATTATTATTTTTCTCGTAGTATACATAATTGAGTCCAGCTTAACAAATGCATTATGTACATTAAACAACAATAAAGAAGCAAACATATGTTTTCTTAGGATGATTATACATCAAATATATGTATGTGTGAAGATACTTTTCGTAATAAAAATATGCAACTAGTTGACTTAAATGGATAGGTTTCTTTCCCATGTGATTGCGTATTATTGGCTACATATTTAGCATGAAACCGATAATATCCTTTGACCCTACTGTGCCAACTTATATAAATTACAGTATAAACATTCTTGTTGCCAACTTTTATTATTTAGTGTATAATAAGATTCAAGATAACTATGCAAAGATGTCAAATCAGAAACAATCTACGCAAAGAGGAAAAAGAAAAGTCACCAATTAACTGAAATATCATACAAAATTATGTGAGGCACTTCGGGTGAAACAATTTACAATAATAAAAAAAAACATGAAAAATATATATGAAGAAAATGAGCATTTTGTTTTTCTTTTGATTAATTAGTGACAATCACATTTTGGAACCATCCAAACCGATAGATACGGTTGGGTCAATTCAATACTTGGATGTTAACATTTGCTTAGGATTTTATTCAGTTTTTTCTTCTTTGAGGATAAGTAACATGAGACTTCGTGGAATCGACATTGTGATAAGAATGGACATCTAAGGGCAATTATTTTAAAGAAAAGTTTTCCTTTTCTAATTTCTTTGGTCATTATCTTATGCACGATTGGATCTATTCAAAATTATATCTAAACTTAATTTATTCTCGTAATATTCGTTAAGGATTTACCAAACCAATATTATTAAATTGTTTTATAAAATAAGGATTATCTCTGTTTATATATTATAAATTAATCACAATGTTGAGATATTGTGTATGAGATTAGATAATTTTGAAAGATTACATAATAGTTTAATAGCGATAAAATAGGTCACATAAGTTTTGGTAAGATAAATTATAATATTGTATTATTGATATATAATTTACACCTATAAAATTTTGCTTCCGTACACAATTTAGAAATAACCTCTAATTTAACTTTATTTCTCTAACCGCTATCCTAATGAGTGAGAAAAGAAATAAAAATATCTATGTAAATGAAAAATAGAAATTAAATATTTTTATTACTTAATATATTATAAATTGATCTTATTTGTTGATGTGATATTTAAAAAAGAAAATGATAATTTTATTTAAGAATAAAACTTTCTTTTTCTTATAATGAAATGAGATTAAAAAGAATTCCTACATAAATTAAAATATTATAAATATAAATAAAGTGATAAATAGAATAATATTTTTCTTATTTTCTAATATTTTTATGGGAGAATTTGATATTTATATTAAGAACTCCTTTGCATTTTAAATTTGTGTGTACCAAGAATTTTGATTTCAGACGTTTTCCGGTGCACTAAGTCCTCTTTTGATCGTTATGGGTAATTGCTTCAACGTCACCATTTATATGGCCCAATTGGAGGTATCGTGGGCCCGATCATGCTTAGCCCAATCATCCGTTTCAATGACCCTAAGAAAACGGTAATAACTAAAATAATTTTTTGTTAAGAAACTGTTTTATCTGCAAATAATAAAAAATAATTGATAATAAAAAAAATCTGCAAATATAGGTGTATGACTTTTTCAAAATGTTTTATCCAGGATCGCAAGGATGGTCAGTAGACCGAAAAAACACTTGAATCAAATTTTGCCAATTACTTTCTGCACCTCCATCAAAATACTTTCGGAAAATGTGTTGAAGGAATGTTTGTTTTTCGATAAAAAAAAATCCAAAATTAATTATTGTGTCCCAGAAAATAAATTCCAGAAATAACAGGTGGATTGCCTCAAATTTTTCTTTTCACCTTAAAGTCAAATAAATGTTCATCAATTGCAAGTATAAACACTTCTTTCTAAAGAAGTCGAAGCGAGATCTAAATTCGCAATGATATTGGATGTCTTAAGAAAAGAGAGATTCTGATATATCCGCAAAAAATATTCAGTTTTTCTGATCTTAGCAAATTTAACTACTTTATACAACTCATAAAAAGATAGTTTAAACACAATTGGGAGAGAAGGTTTGATCAGAACAATAATACATTTACATATTTAACATGATTTATTTACATAGAATTTATTAATTCAAAGATAAACATTTATTTTGTTTATTACACAAGCTAAAATACTAGACCTGCAATATTAGTTAAATAAAATTTCTAAACTATTTTTTATTCTTTCTTTGAACTTAGTAATTTATTTATGTAAATTTCAAGATAAATACTTATGGAAATTTGTGATATATAATTAGTTTTAACAAGAATTAGCTTTCAAAAATAAAATAAAATGATAAAAGTTATTTTGATTTTTCCTTTATGATTAAATAATATTGCATTTGTATCGGATGATGTTTGAGTATTGTAGTGAATATTACTGTATCGTCCAGGGAATGACCGACTTCAACATGCTCATTTGGATTCCGACTCAATAAATATTTATCATAAAACAACGAGTTTTAGTCACAGGCCGAGATGATGAACATTTGGGCCGAGGTGGTTAAGGTGATGAGCATTTAGGCCGAGGTGATGAGCATTTGGACCGCCGAGGTGACGAGCATTTGGACCGAGATGGCCGAGGTGATGAGCATTTGGGTCGAGGTGGCCGAGGTGACGAGCATTTTGGCCGAGGTGACGAACATTTGGGCCGAGGTGGCCGAGGTGACGAGCAAATATCCCTAGATTTCAGGAACAACCACCCCATGCGAGATTTCAGGAGAGAATAGTGGAGAAGTGGGTAGGTTGGTTAGCTAAAGATCTGGCAGTAAGATGGCGGTTTTAAGACTGAAAGTCCCTATATATACATGAGGGATTAAGGAAAAAGGGGAAGGATTCTGGACGGTAGTTAATTATCATAGTTCGAGTTTGGTCCTTAATTCTAGACCGGAACATTGGCGCCCACCGTGGGGCCCCGGTAAAACGAGGTCCCAACCACAATAACGTGAAAAAATCACGATGATAAAGTACTCCACGAACAAAGCATCTATGGCGTAGTTGGCAACGTAGAAGAGACGACAAAGGTCTTTTGATTCTCGACGATGGGGTCTCGTGATGATCTCTTTTGATTCTCTTAGATCCAACCTCGCTACGAGCGAGAGCATACCCCAGTACGTTGAGGATTCATCTGGGATTCGACCTCGCTACGAGCGAGAGAATACCTCAGTACACTGAGGACTAAACTCGGATTCGACCTGCTACGTGCAAGAGAATACCTCAGTACGCTGAGGACTAAACTCGGATCCGACCTCGCTACGAGTGAGAGAATACCTTAGTACGCTGAGGGCTAAACCCGGATCCGACCTCGCTACGTGCGAGAGAATACCTCAGTACGCTGAGGACTAAACTCGGATCCGACCTGGCTACGAGCGAGAGAATACCTTAGTACACTGAGGGTTAAACCCGGATCCGACCTCGCTACGTGCGAGAGAATACCTAAGTACGCTGAGGACTCAACTGGGATCCAACCTCGCTACGAGCGAGAGAATACCTCAGTACGCTGAGGACTAAACTTGGATCCGACCTCGCTACGTGCGAGAGAATACCTCAGTACGCTGAGGACTAAACTCGGATCCGACCTCGCTACGAGTGAGAGAATACCTTAGTATGCTGAGGGCTAAACCCGGATCTGACCTGGCTACGTGCGAGAGAATACCTCAGTACGCTGAGGACTAAACTCGGATCTGACCTGGCTACGAGCGAGAGAATACCTTAGTACGCTGAGGGCTAAACCCGGATCCGACCTCGCTACGAGCGAGAGAATACCTTAGTACGCTGAGGGCTAAACTCGGATCCGACCTCGCTACGAGCAAGAGAATACCTTAGTACATTGAGGGTTAAACTCGGATCCGACCTCGCTACGAGTGAGAGAATACCTTAGTACGTTGAGAGCTTCAGTAGGCTGACCTCAACTTAATAAGTTTATCTTTTTTATGTCGAGGTCTCCCTCAGGCCGACCTCAGCTTGATCATTTTACTACCTTATGTCGAGGTCTCCCTCGGGCCAACCTCAGCTTGATCATTTTACTTACTTTATGTCGAGGTCTCCCTTAGGCCGACCTCATATATTAAGGTCTCCCTCAGGCCGACCTTAGCTTGATCGTTTTACTTATGGTATAATTAGTCGCAACATACCCAGTTTCGTCCCAATGTGTCTAAATGGTACCCGCTTTTAACTTTGCATCTACTTAGTACCCAAATTAGTTAATTTACATCAATGTGGTCCATCCCGTAAAGTTTTCAGAAACGTCGTTAATAGATCAGTGATGTGGCATTACAGAACGGATACGTGTCAATGAAAATAATTGTACAGTGGCAATTTGTGGATAACGTGTCATGCCCTATTTGAATTGATTGTCCCCATTCAGAAAGCCCTAATTTTCCATTCCCATCTTCATCTTCTTCATTTTTTCGCTGGGAAGCTGATTTGTTGCAAGGGTAAGGTGGCGAGTGAAGATGGAAATGTCACATGGTTTTAGTCATTCGTGGTCGTCTTATTCGTGTAGGTCACATAACCACAATGTTTCTTCTCCTGGTTCTGTATCTGGGTCAGTGGGTGGAATACCACATCTCCTTCACATTGGCATAACCCATCTCCTTCAAAATACCCAAAACACCATTAAATTAAACCATGCACAACATTCAACCACTAACTCTAAACCCCACCATCCCAACAACAAATAATGCAATCAACGACAAAAACAAATGGTTTGTGCACCTGCAATCCCAAATAGCTGCCAATTTGATGTCAATTACACCTTTAATTTTGTCCACAACGCATGAAATGGCCCAAATTTCATAAACCCTAACTCCAGAAAACTCCTATTCTATTTTGTTCCCAATTCGTGCCTTTTTTTTCTTTTCAATTTCCTCTTACGTTGCACTGTTCCACATCACACACTACTCTTGTGCCACGTCATAACATTTTTTCTCACTTAACTGGTCAGCTCAGTCAGACGTTATCTTATTTAACGAAGTTAACAAAAAGGGACCACATTGATGCAAATTAACTAATTTGGGTACTAAGTAGATGCAATGTTAAAAGCGGGTACCATTTAGACACATTGAGACGAAACTGGGTACGTTGCGACTAATTATACCTTTTACGTATCTTATGCCAAGGTCTCCCTCGGGCCGACCTCATATGTTGAGGTCTCCCTCAGGCCGACGTCAGCTTGATCATTTTACTTATCTTATGTGGAGGTCTCCATTGGACCGACCTCATATGTGGAGGTCTCCCTCAGGTCGACCTCAGCTTGATCGTTTTACTTATCTTATGTTGAGGTCTCCCTCAGGTTGACCTCAGCTTGATCGTTTTACTTATCTTATATCGAGGTCTCCCTCGGGCCGACCTCATACGTTGAGGTCTCCCTTAGGCCGATGTCAGCTTGATCATTTTACTTATCTTATGTGGAGGTCTCCCTCGGGCCGACCTCATATGTTGAGGTATCCCTCAGGCCGACCTCAGCTTGATCGCTTTACTTATCTTATGTCGAGGTCTCCCTTGGACCAACCTTAGCTTTATCATGTTATATATTTACTTGTCCTATACTAGAATATGTGGACGGTTTATGACAACCTTTCATACCAACAAGTTGAGGACTCAAGGTTGGAGGGCTGTGTATCGTCCAGGGAATGACCGACCTCAACATGCTCATTTGGATTCTGACTCAATAAATATTTATCATAAAACAACGAGTTTTAGTCACAGGCTGAGGTGATGAACATTTGGGCCGAGGTGGTCGAGGTGATGAGCATGTAGGTCGAGGTGGCCGAGGTGATGAGCATTTGGGCCGAGGTGGTTGATGTGAGGAGCATTTGGGCTGAGGTTGCTGAGGTGACGAGCATTTGGGCTGAGATGGCCGAGGTGACGAGCAAATATCCCTGGATTTCAGGAATAACCACCCCATGCGAGATTTCAGGAGAGAATAATGGAGAAGTGGGTAGGTTGGTTAGCCAAAGATCTGACAGTAAGATGGCGGTTTTAAAACTGAAAGACCCTATATATACATGAGGGATTAAGGAAAAAGAGGAAAGATTCTGGACGGCAATTAATTATCATAGGTCGAGTTTGGTCCTTAATTCTAGACCGGAATAATTACATATGCTAAAGTAATAATGAAAATATGTACATTTTTCATATGGTTAAGTACATGTATAAGTTTTCTAATATGTTTGAATTATAATGGATATTATAGCTGTCATGAATTATGTTTTAAAACAAGAATATATTCACCTTAACAAAATGATATTGTTAAAAAGATAAATAGAATCATATTAACTAAAAATCATAATTATACGAGGAAGAACACAATAAATCATCTACTAAAGACCATTCAATAGTATTAGGATTGGGTTAGACCGGGTTAGACTGTGTAGCATCTGCCCCTTACATCTTTTTTTTTTTTCATTCTTTTTCTTGTATATTTTAAGTATTATGATATTTTTACAAACTTAATTTTAACAAAATTTACTTTTTTTAATATGGATCAAACTTTTCTTTTCTCTTTTCAAATCACATTTCTTTTGTCTATAGACGTACCACCACGAAAAATTTATCACATAAACGTTGTTAAAAAATAATTTTGCTTTTATCGTGCAAACCAAACAATCCATAGTTTGATTGTTATTAATAACCTCGAACATGGTTACCTAAAAAACAAAGTTTCTGGTTTATCCATTAAATGGCAAAAAGTAGAGATAGGTATGAACGAAAGAGGAAAGTCCAATCAACATCAACAAAGGAACAAACGCCAGAACGAAGAACCCCTATAATGCTGCAAGTTTTTGCACCGCATGCACGTGATTGGTTTATCAGTAACAGTAACAACAACTCATCTTCATCTTCATTAAATTTAAATCCACCAACCAGGACCATATACATCTCACACCTCCATACATTGCATTAATCCCAATGAACAAACATCTCTACCTCACTTCCAAATCATTACACTCTTACCACACTCTTCCCAACTGCTACATCCCTCCCTCTTTATTTCTACTTCAATCATACTATTACCATAAACCATTATTAATAACTCATATTCATCAACAAACTCCATTCTTTTTTTTCTTCTCTCATCAATCACCCTTTATAATCATTATTGTTTCAAAATTCGATAACTTTCTTCTTTTATTCAACAACTCATTTGTTATATTTACTGATTCATGCACTACAAGCTCATTATTGAATACTTGAAATAACTAAAGGGTTCCAGATTTATATGTGCTCAGAAGATAGAATTTTATGTTTTTTCGCACTGGTCTAGTGGGGAGTGTTTTTTATATCAGTTTTATTACCCAACAATATCGTATTAACTTCCTCCGATAGTTGACATTTCATCTGCAATTGAAAGAACCAATGGTGAATGTTTTGGTGTACTTTCAAAAAAATCTATTCTGGTGTGAAGATCCACTGAGAGCATGTTAGATACAATAACTTCAAGTTACAATTTGATCACATTCAAAACCACCCACGTCACCCAAAATCAGTGAAACCGTATTGGAACTTTGCAATTATTATTGTCCTTAATGAATCCACATGGAGGGGCACTTTGAGAGGACATCGAAGCAATTCCCAAAAAATTGACATGGTGCCCACTCTCCTTGTTGACTTGTGAATCTATGACAGAAATAGAACAAGATTCTTGCTTTTGAACATCATAGATCCTATCTAAGTATAATTTGAGGTGGGAATTAGTATTTAGTATTAAGAGCTTCTAGATATGATTTATGATGGGCATAAATGCTCCTTAACTCACTATTTAACGACATGACCTAACCAAACACAGCAGCATAACACAACATCACACACTTTCACTCTTCTCTGGAACACTGCACTCACTGCACTTTCACTCATCCATGGATAAGCTCACACCAAACCCTGCAAACTCAGTACCTCTCACTCCACTCACCTTCTTGGAAAGAGCAGCAATCGTGTACGGCGACTCTCACTCCATCCTCTACGACCACATTTCCTTCACCTGGTCACAAACCCACCGTAGATGCCTCCAACTCGCTTCTTCCCTCACTTCTCTGGGCTTAAAACGTGGCCAAGTTATCTCTGTTCTCTCCCCAAACACCCCCTCAATGTATGAACTTCAGTTTGCAGTTCCCATGTGTGGCGCCATTCTCAACAATCTCAACCTCCGTCTCGACCCCCACGCGCTCTCCGTGCTCCTGCGCCATAGCGAATCAAAACTTGTCTTCGTGCACTCTCATTCACTCCCTCTTATTCTCGCCGCTCTTTCAAAATTCCGCCGCACCACACTGCTTCCTTCCCTTGTACTTATCACAGACGATGGGAATGGGGATGCCGATGTTGTCGCGGCGGCGGCGCACGCGATAGACACCTACGAGCGCCTTTTGAGCAAAGGCGACCCGAACTTCCGATGGGTACGGCCCAAGTCCGAGTGGGACCCGATAACCCTGAACTACACTTCCGGCACGACGGCGTCTCCCAAGGGCGTGGTACACTCCCACCGCGCAACTTTCATGATAGCCCTCGACTCTCTCAATGACTGGAGCGTGCCAAAACAACCGGTTTACTTATGGACCCTACCGATGTTCCACGCTAACGGGTGGGGCTTCGCGTGGGGGATTGCAGCCGTTGGCGGCACTAACGTCTGCATGCGTAAAACCACCGCTCCTATAATCTACCGTTTGATCGAGTCTCACAACGTGACGCACATGTGCGCGGCGCCGGTGGTTCTCAACATGCTGCTCACGAGAACAGAACCGCTGAAAAGCCCGGTTTATGTCCTCACCGGAGGGTCGACGCCTCCGGCGTCGGTTCTCGCTCTCGCGGAGGAAGTGGGGTTTGTGGTGAGCCACGGGTACGGGATGACGGAGACGCTGGGGGTGGTGGTGTCGTGCGCGTGGAAGAGGGAGTGGGACAGGCTTCCTCGGAGGGAGAGGGCACGGCTGCGGGCGCGGCAGGGGGTGAGAACGGCGGCGGTGTCGGAGGTGGATGTTGTCGATCCGGCGAGCGGCGAAAGCGTGAAGCGCGACGGGGTTACCTCGGGGGAAGTAGTGGTGCGAGGCGCGTGCGTGATGATGGGTTATCTGAAGGATTTGGAAGGAACGAGAAGGTGCGTAAGAGAGAATGGGTGGTTGTACACGGGGGACGTAGGGGTTGTGCATGGGGATGGGTATTTGGAGATAAAAGATAGGTCGAAGGACGTGATAATAAGTGGGGGAGAGAATGTGAGCAGCGTGGAGGTGGAGGCCGTGATGTATGCTCACCCGGCGGTGAGAGAGGCGGCGGTGGTGGGGCGGCCGGACGAGTTCTGGGGGGAGACTCCGTGCGCGTTTGTGGAGCTGAAGGAGCGGTTGGAGCGGCGGCCAACGGAAGAGGAGGTGGTGGAGTTTTGCAGAGAAAGGATGGCGCACTTCATGGTGCCGAAGACGGTGGTGTTCAAGGAGGTGCTGCCGAAGACGCCGACGGGGAAGATTCT
>Ga0214544_1001454_pt1 | contig 49169 bp, 29 predicted proteins | sample CNSS3metaG_FD_160074 | JGI IMG/M metagenome (GOLD analysis project Ga0214544, IMG submission 160074) | Root nodule microbial communities from cowpea collected in UCLA plant growth center, Los Angeles, California, USA - CNSS3 | ecosystem: Host-associated > Plants > Roots > Nodule | place: USA...
AATATAAAAATTAAATTTGGTTTTAATTTGGAGAGGGACCAAATTGGTTAATGTTAACAAAAATTGGGACCTAATTGAACAAAAATAACAAATATAGGGACCAAATTGAATTTAGAACATTGACTTTAACACGTGGCACACTACTGAATTGACACGTGGACATTTAAAAAAATTTAAAAAAAAAATAAAAAAAACCACGAAGTGACACGTGGCACACTCCTAGGTTGACACGTGTACATTTAAAAAAAATTAAAAAAAAAGTAAAAAAAAATTCAAAAAAACCACGAAGTGACACATGGCAGTCACTGTTCATGGCCGTTAATGTTTTAAACGGTGTTAGCAAAAAAGGACCCAATTGAACAAAATTGACAAAAATTGGGACCAATTTGAACACAAAACCAAAATTAGGACTTATTTGAAAAAACTTGACGAAAATTGGGACGAAAAATGTATTTTAACCTTTTATTCATTGTATATTTTTCTTTGACATGAGAATGTTTAACTTCTTTACTAGCATAAACCTTTCATATACTAGTTAATATGAATAATTTATCTTCTTTACTCTATTATTATTAATTTTTATTTCATTTAAATAACTCTTTTGTTTTGCTAAAATAATTTTCGTTATTTCTCATCCATTGACTATATTGATATTTGAAAAATTTTCTTAAATCCCTAAAATATTTTTCATCTTATTATAAATGTTAGAGTTGGTTTAAAAATAACAATTTTATAAATTTAAATATAAAATTTTAAAACAATTTTGTAAAATGTTAAAATAAATATATTTAATTTTTTTTTAAAAATGGATTGAAATGTAATAAAAATAACAAATATATGGACCAAATTAAGATTTAGACAATGATTTGACACATGTCACCTTACTGACTTGACACGTGACACAATATTGACATGACACATGGCATGAATAATTTTCAAAAAAAACTAAGAAAATTAAAAAAAATAAAAAAATTCAAAAAAATAAGGAGCTGACACGTGACACATCCTTAACACCGTTAACACCATACTAACGGAATGAACCTAATTGTTACACATTTTCAAAAATATGGACCTAATTGAGACTAAAAAAAATCTTAGGACATATTTGAAATTTTTGAACAAAAACATGGACCAGTGGAGTATTTTAACCTAGTTAATATAATCATTTATAATAAATTTTTTATTATAAAATCCTTAGTTCTTAAAGAAAAAATAAATGTAACGCAAGCTACTATACAACTTGCCTCTCCTCTCCTAAAACCTATTTGTACCGTAGAAAAAAAAATTCATTTTAATTAATAGTAGAATTTGACAACTTTGACGTAATCCAACAAAATGTTTATAATGTTGTTCTTCTTCTTTATGTTAAAACTATACCTGTCTAATTATCTTAACCACGAGGGGATTTGAATTGATTAACAAGCTTTTATCTGGTTTAAGATGAATCTTGAAGAAATCTTTAGGTTTTAAAGCTCAATTAATCAATTTCGTAGTTCTGGGTTAATGGACTGTTTTAACTCAATCAAAAAAGGTTGTGAGAGAAGAGAAAGAAGCAATATACACCAATTTATACTGGTTCGATTCAAGATGAATCTACATCGAGTCTTCTTCTAAGTAACTTACTTAGGAGGATTCCACTAAACAGATAGGATCCAAGAATTACAAACACACCTATATAATTCTAGACCCTAAACCAAGAACTTGATTTACCAATCAAGAACTCCCCCTAGGAGCAATGCATCCACGCAATTGCACCTAGGCTTACACTTCACACACTGAAGCACTGTAATCATAAATACAATAAACAGAATCAAGAAACGAATGCACCTATGTTGTGCAGATTTGACAATATGCTCCTTGATTCAAGCAAGACCCATCATGGTAGAATCAACTATCAATCTTCTTGGATCGGCACTTGAATGATCTTCCAGAATTTTCAATATCTCTGTGACTCTCAGAAGGCTCTCTCTCAGAAGGAAAACTGCGTGATTCGTCAATTTTCTCCAGACCCAAAACAGATTTTAAAATCAGCTTTTATACAGAGTTTTCTGCTGTCATTAATTGATTAGCAATTTTCCTAATCGATTATCGTGAGCATATTTTCACTTACTTAGTGCCATACTCACAGCTAATCCATTAGTTAAACAACTAGCCATTCATGTTTGCACCAGCAAGAGTGTAATGGTCTAATGCAGCACAAAGCAGGCCTAACATACAACTGATAAAGATAAACTACTAGCCTAATACATGACCTAACTAGACCAAGTCTATGTTCTGCTCTAATCCAGCAGACATCATCAAAACCATGCTTCATTCATAGGTGAATTAACTCCCCCTACCAACACTTTATATTTGTTTTTTACCCTTGATTTGTATTTTTAGTGTTTATTCATAACAACTATTTTTTAGAGCAATCATTTGTGTTATTTATAGTATAATAATTAGTTGGACCTTGTGCTTGAAAGTTCCTTTTAAAAGGGGAAAAACAATCATCTTTTCAAAAGTTTCTATAAAAGATGCATAAAAAATCCAATTCATCTATCTTCTTATGTAGTGACTTTGAAAAAAATAGACTTCAAGAAGACAAACATGTTTTTAAAAACTTGAAGGATGAAAATGAAATCCGCTACAAAAATTTAAAACATATTTTCTTTTAAATAAATCACAATCTACACATTTTGGCTTAAATAAGAACAAATTACGTTGCTATCGTTTTTTGTTTGGGAACATTACACTTGCATCCTTTACATTTTTTATTTTATTTTTTCTAAAACACTAAAATCCATAATTTTTGTGACACTTGCAGCTCTGTTTTACGAGAGGACAATTTTTGTAAACATAATACACATAATGTCCCAATCTTATCCTCAAGTGACGCACTACTAGCTAGATCTGAAAGAGTTATATATAAATTAATTAAAAAAAAGAATACTTCAAAATATTCTATCTATACATTTTCTATGTTTAGAATTTTATATAAATAATTAAATATAAAAATGTTTTAAAGAATTTTTATGTATAAATTTTTTATGTTTAGAGTTTTTTAGTTTTTTGAAAGAATTTTGTTATGTGCTTTTGTATGAGTTGGTTTGATTTCTATATTTTTTTTGTTATTGTTATTATTTTAATAAAAAATTTCATAATAAATAATTGATATGTTTTAAAATATCCACTTAACTGAGATGTTATAATATATTGATGTTTTAATGAGTTTAATAAAAAAAAATTCAACAATTCTAATTTTATATTCGTCCAAAGTTATCCTCACAATATGTCATCGTTGCAAGACAATAATAATTCATGCTGCAGTTGAATGTTCGGAAAAGAGCTGCAAATCTAATTTTATTAAAAATTATAAATTTATGACTAAAATACAACAAAAATGGGTATATATTAAATTTTAGAATTAAATACTTATAAGTTTCAATTAATACTAAAATATTATCCAAAGAAGTGCGTTGAAAGGCATTACTAATATTTTTATCCCTATGTTTCCTTCGTTTCTAATGCTGGAGTTCTTTTTTAACTATTTTTCCTTTTTTTTACATGAATACTAAATAATTACAATTATGCAATCTTAAACTTTTTAAATGGATCACAGGTAAATATGAATATATACATATTTTCCTGGGCGTTGTAGTTGTTTTAAATTATGAAGAAATATTTAGTTTATTTAGTACTGTTTTTAAAAATTATATAATTATAATTTTCTATATTATTTAATATTAAAGAAAAAATATGTATTCTTATAAATAACATCCATTTTTTATTTAAAATTATTTAATAAATATTTAAATGAGTACAAACTAGATAGACATATATCTACTATGTAAAAGAGTAGATATTTAATAACTGGCTTTAGAGTGTGTTTGGATAAAGTATTTTAATGAAGCAATTCATTTTTTTTTTGAAGAATTTAAATTTCTTTGTAATGAAATGCTTTGTTTGGATAGAGAAATTAAAAAACATTTCAAATGAAAGCATTTTTTTGAAGGATTTCAATTAACTAAATTAATAGAAATTCAAATACCCTCAAAATAGGTGGAATTTGAAATTCTTCTCACTCAACCTCACATTCTAGACGATCCGGACGAGCACGACGACTCGGACGTACCCGACCACCCGGTCGGGCCCGACGACCTGAACGTGCCTGACGACCCGAACATGCCCGACAACCCGGACGGGCTTGACGACACGGACGAGCCCGACGACCCAGACAAGCCCGACAACCTGGACAGGCTCGACGACCCGGACGGGCCCGACGACGCGGACGGGCTCGACGACCCGGACGGGCCCGACGACCTGGACGGTCACGATGACTTGGACGGGCCGGACAATCCGGACATGCTCGATGACCCAGACGGGCCCGATGACCCAAACGGGCTCAATGACCCAGACAGGTCTGACGACCTAAACGGGCCCGACAACCCAGACAACTCTGATGACCCAAACGGGCCCGACGACCCAAACAGGCTCGATGACCTGGACGAGCCTAATCAAGACGGGCCCGACGACCCGGACGGGCCCGATGACCCTATCGATCCCGACGATCAGGACGGACCTGACGATTTGAATGGGCCCGTACGAGTTGTCGGGCCCGTCTAGGTCGTCGGGCCTATATGGGTCGTCGAACATATCCAAGTCGTTGGGCCCATCCGAGTTGTTGGGCCCGTCTGGATGTACGGGCCCGTCCGAGTCGTTGAACTCGTCCGGGTATTCGGCCCGTCCGGATTGTCGGGCCCGTCCAGCTCGTTGGGCCCATCCAGGTCGTCGGGACCATCTTGGTCGTCGGGCCCGTTTGAGTTGTCGGACCTGTCTAGAGCATTGGACCAATGACCTAGACGGGTTGGACCGGGCCATATTGACGAACTTGACGGTACAATCATGCAGTATGGGCCGCCAGGCCTCTAGATCATCGGGCCACCCAGCCTGTCTTGGCTTCCCAGTCGGTCTAGCTCAGGTGGGTCGTCGGGTCTAACCAATCCGGTTGCGTAGTTGGGTCTGCCCGACCCATCTGGGTTGTCGAGCATGTTTCCAAATTTATCATGAACTCAAAACATAATTAAGCGTAAAATAAATATTGTTAAAATTAAATTTTATCTCACAATAAATTCAATTTTTTTTTCCAAACAAGAAATTGAAATGTTAGGTATTTTAATTTCTTTATCCAAACAAGTTATTTAAAAAATGAATGGAATTTAATTACAAGCAATTCAAATACAAAGCATTTCAATTTCTAAGCATTGTTGAAATGCTCCATCCAAACATAAGGTAAAGGTTTGACGTAAGTTTCACACTTATTAGGTACTAGAAATAAAAATAGATATAAATTTGTACTATTATTAAGATATTCTTAGTTTATTTTGTATTTTCTTTTAAACATTAAGCAATTATAAATTTTTCATTATTCTCTGATACGATTTTTTTTACATGAATTATAGATAATATCGTTTTTTCTTAATTATAATTGTTTCATTATTATTTGATATTAAAAATATAAAATATGTATTTTTTTAGATAACATATTTTCTTTACTTTAATTTTTTTTTTAAATTATCTAATAAGAATTTTGTTAAGTACCATAAACATCTTCATGTAGATAAAGATATTATTCAAATATCATATCCACTGAGTATGGAAAACAATAAAAATAAATATAAACTTTTACTAATATGATATGTTGAGTATAATTCAAAAGAGTTTGAGATAAATATTATGAACAATGTCCATCAAGTGCAAGTGCAGAAATTAATGCAAAACAATGTGATCTGAATATTATGAATAATTATGAGTAGCATTTATAAGTGTTTCGAAAATGATGGTGAGGCAACACGAAAAGCCGAAAGCTACCATAGAGTGGGATGCAACTCAATTATGTAGACATTATAAAAGGAGTATAATATATATAATTGCCAACAAAAAGTTCTCATGCTAATTTCTTTTGCTTGGTCTATTTTCGAGTGTAAGTTGCTTCGTTTTCAAGTGTCTCAAGTAATACAATAGCTTTCATAATAGGGTGTAATTATTAACTCACTTATTTTACTAGTAATTTGAATGGATGACAAAATAGATTGACTTTTTCATTCATCCGTTAAAAGTTCCATAGGTTGGATTGATTTTTTGTAATTTTTTACCTGTTTGTCAAACATTTGTTGTGTTTGTCTGTACTAGTGTCTTCTGATATATCTTTAAAATATAATAATAGATATCAGAGAAGACAACATATTAGGTTGGATATGAATACTGTATACCCGGCAATTCGACCTATTAAAAAAAAAAAATCCATCAACTATTCCTCGTGTTACTCGTAAGAGTATTTGTTTAAAAAATACTAGCAGTTATTTTAAAACTCGTAAGGTTCTCGTGAATATTCGTAAATATTTAGAAAAATATATTTTATAAATATTTAAAATTAAATTTAAAAAAATATAAAATAAAATTTAAATAAAATCTAAATTTAAATTTAATTTAATCTAATAAAATAAAAATAAAATTTTAATTTTAATTAAAATTAACTTAATAAAACATAAATTTAATTTAATTTTTATTATTTTACGGATAACATGTACCCGCAGGTACGGATAATATAATACCCGCATTCGACCTGTTTATAAGCAGATATTAAAATACTCGCTACCCGCTATCCGCAGGTATTTGTTACCTGCGGGTATCAACTATCTGTCATGAAGTTTATCCGCAGATACTCACAAGTACAAATATTCTTGCCATCCTTATTAGACACTTATTTCGATGGTTTAAAATAGATAAAAAAAATTTTAAAATACTAAAATCAATATATTTTAAAAACACAGTAGAAGACAGTGGCGGAGGATGCAAGGGGCAGACAGGTGTCACGGTCTATACTAAAAATTTTAAAATACTAAAATCAATATATTTTAAAATAATCATTATAATTATATAGTAAATTATTTTATAATAATTAATAATTAGAACTTGTAACGATTGATATTTGTATTTTTAAAAAAGATATGATACAGAAGAAAAAAAAAAGTTAGCGGTCTAGTTCATCTCTCTGTATCTGGTCCGTCACTTTTATTAATACATGTTCAATTGTTTTTATACTTTTAATAAAATTCTATTATTTTGGTTGCTTTTTTTTTCCTATGATAAGTGATCAATGTCTGAGCTAAAGATTCAAAAATAAATTTGGTGTTTCTTAAATAAGAATCACTATACGTACTAACGAAAACTCCTCCTATTCCAATATAGAAGAGATTGATGTTAAATGTTTATTATTTTATAAAATTGCAATAGTAACATCAAATCAGATATTGTTTAAGACCTTAGGAAAATAGTTTAAGATGATTAAATAAGTATTATTTCTATATTATATGAACAAAAGTTATTTACTGTTAAAACACATAATAGATTAATTATTTAGTTTTATATTTTACACTTATTTTTTATTCAAATTAGTTGTGCCATAAAATATCTTAAAGAAAAATAAATAAATCTTTTGAGTACACAATTTACTGTTGATTTAAATTTATTATTTGTATATTGATTTTGTGTTATTTGGATTATTTATTGTTTAAAATTATTGTTTAGTATAACTTTAATTGGCTTATTGAATGCACAAAATTTGTTTTAATAATGTTACAGATTAAGTTGTTGTTGCATGGAGTGAACTTTACTTGTCCATTTGATGTTTAATACAAAAATTATTTACTATCTCTCAGTCACGAAATTTGGATAAAATATATAGGAGTCAAATTATATCTTTTATATATAAATTATTTTACTAATTAAAAAAGTTTTCATTTCTTCAAATCATTTTTTCTCTTCAAAATAAACACACATGATAACAATAATATATATATATATATATATATATATATATATATATATATATATATATATATATAAAAGAGTAACATAAAGTTTATTATCGACAATAATATATTAAAGAAAAGCAAAAGTTACATCAAAGTGTTGCTCTACGCTCTTTTAATGACTTAAAATCTTCACTAATTGAACTAGAACTGAAGCTTGTTGCAATATCCCTTTCAATATAAATTATCATAGTGCTTGCTAAAAATTCAACCTCCATCTTATTTCTCAACCTGTTCTTGATTATTTTCATTGCAGAAAAAGATCTTTCAGTTATAGTTGTAGAAACTAGAAGAGTCATTATATGACGAAGTAATCTATCAATCAAGTAGTAAACTTTAGACTTTTTTGTTGTTGCCAAACATGTACACAACTCTTGCATTGTTGATAATTTCTTCAAATTTAAATCTTAACGAACATCAATAATGAAATGTTGAAGTTGAAAAATCAAATTAATCTTCTCTTACTAATTGAAATCTATGGGATAATATTTGTCTACAAGAGTGCAAATTTTATCAATATTAAAAGCTTTATAAGCATCCTTATAATCTATACTCCCTGGCGACCAGACTTCTCCCGACCTACCTATTAGTTTGTTGGGTCGAACTGGAGCCGACCTAGGGGTGTAGTTTGCTGGGCCAGCCTGCGTGCCAGCCCATAAGCTGAGCCGATCTAATGCCAATTATTTTCCCTAAAAAAATTTAACAAAACAGGAAAATATGAAACAAAAAGGAAAACATTTTTGAAAAGTTTTAATTGGGCTTAACAAGGATTGACCTTACTCCTACATATTCTCATTCAAAATGAGAGATCAAGGTTATGTAGTTCATTTTAAAAAAGTTGTTTCGAAAATTATTTGGAAAATTTTTTATATTTTTAATGTGAACCTAACAAGACTGACCTTACAACTACGTATTTTCATTTACAATGAAAAATAAGAAATCACATAGTTCTTAGGAAAACGAGATTTTGGTTGGATGTTGTACCTACTTGGCCCAATAATAAGGTCCAACAAGGCCCATTAAGCCTCAATAACATGGAGATATTCCAAGATATGCCCGCAAGAGCAAATATTCTTATATCAGCGGTAACTATGACAAATCTCAGTAGTCTCATTATGTAAAAATATTCTTTAATACCATATATTTACATAATATTTGGTATAAGAGTTATGTTGACACATTATTATTATTATTAGGGTTAAATATGTTTTTGGTCCCTCAAGTTTCAGCGAAATTTGGAATTAGTCCCTCATCAAAATTTTTGACCAATTTAGTCCTTCATCTTTCAAAATGCGTGAATTTAGTCATTTTAACCAAATTTTGTTAAGTTTATCTGATGTTTCGAGCGCATTTCATGATAGTATTTAAGTTAACATTGAAGCAAAAATGTGTCAAACAGTATAAATAATTTAAATACTATCATGAAATGCGCTTGAAATGTCAGATAAACTTAACAAAATTTGGTTAAAAGGACTAAATTCATGCATTTTGGAAGATGAAGGACTAAATTGGTCAAAAGTTTTGATGAGGGACTAAACCCAAATTTCGCTCAAACTTGAGGGACCAAAAACATATTTAACCCTTATTATTATTATTAGCGTAAACACATGTTACCGTGTAGGGATGACAACGGGTCGGGTCGGGTCGGGCACGGATAGTGCCTACCCGCAACCCGACCCGCCAACCAAAAATCTGCCCGCTACCCGCCCATTTACCCGCCGGGTATTTGCTTAAAAAATACCCGTAGATATTTTTAAAACCCGCGGGTACCCATGGATACCCGAAACCCGCAAATATTTAAAAATTTTATATTTTATAAATTGTTTAATATAAAACTATAAAATAAAATATAAAATTAAATTAAATTAAATTATAATTATAATTAAATTTGATATAATAAAATATATTGCTAATTTTAATTTTAATTAAATTTAACTTAATAAAATATAAATTAAATTTTAATTTTAATTTTTTTGCGGGTAATGGGTACCCGCGGATACAGATAGTATGATACCCGTACCCGACCCGTTTATAAGCGGGTATTTAAATACCCGTTATCCGCTACCCACGGGTGATAAATACTCGCGGGTATTAACTATCCATTACGGATTTTATCCGCGAATATCCGCAAGCACGGGTATTTTTGCCATCCCTATTACCGTGCATGCGTGTTTTAAATATATATGATATTATAATATCACTAAGTTAATATACAAAGTAAATTTATATTTATTAAAAATAAAGTGGAATAAATGTAGAAAATAAGAGAAAATAATTGTCAACTGTTAGAATAGTTTTACACAAAACATATTAAAATAATTGTTAGTCTTTAGGAACTAATTAAATAATTATATTGTAAAAGGTAAATTAGGAATAAGTAAATGTCGACACAAAAGAGGGGATCCTCTTTGGTAATGGTATTGTAATATCACTAATAGGGATGACAACGGGGCGGGGACGAGTTTCACTATCCTATACCCATCCCACAGAAAAAAGTCATATCCATCCCCATACCCAAACCCAATGGGTATCGAACTTTTGTCTCATCCTCATCCCCACTGGGTAACGGGTATAAACTCGTACTCGTATCTGTACTCGCTTTCTTATTGTTTGAATATTAATTAGTTAATTTTTACAAAATAATAAAAAAATACGGTAAATGAAACATAATATTATCAAATATTTAATATCAATATGAACATTGTTTCTTCGCTATCAAATATTTACAAATAAATTATAATGATATACATTTCAAATTAAAATATCAAATAAAATTTCATGAGAACGAAAACATTTATTGAATTTGCAAACATTAATAAAACCTAGTTGATAAAATTTAAAAATATTTTTAAAACAATTATAAAAGGAAAACAAATATTCAAATTAAACGATATTTTAAATGTCTGTTTACTTCAAGTTTTTAAATTCTAATGAATCTCTTTTTTATACACTAATAGAAGTTATAATAAATCACTTGATAAAATCACACAAAGAAGAAAGATTAAACTAATAATAATAATAATAATAATAATAATAATAATAATAATATAATCTTAACATAGATCTTGTATCTTCTCAACACCATTGATCAAAAAAATTCAAGGCAATTACATTAACTTTTCATATTATATTAAATAAAATTTATTTATACAATTATAACAACAAAATTACAGTATGATAATGAGTTATAAAATAAAAATAATTATATAAATATATCAAAATAATATTCTATATGATACGAATAAACAACAAATAAAAATATTAAAAAAATGATCAAGTGTATGTCTTAGAAATAATTTGAGAGACTATTGAATGAAATCACATAAAGAAAAACAAATGTATAATTAAGGGTATGATAAGATGAAAAATATGATAGAGATCTAAGAAAACTTTTCAAATATCAATATAGTCAATGGTTGAGAAATAACGAAAATTGTTTTAGCAAAACAAAAAAATTCTTCAAATAAAATAAAAATTAATAATAATGGAGTAAATAAGGTAAATTTTTTATATTATCTAGTAAATGACATGTTTATGCTATTGAACACTTAAATTGAGAGTGTTAAATATTATCGTGTGAAAGAAAAATACACAATAAATAAAAATATTAAAAAAGAATAAAAATATTCAAATGTGAGACATAAAAAAATATTTAATTGACATACATCATTTGAACATAATTGCATAAAAGGTTATGATAAGGTAAAAAATATATTGGAGATGCGAATGAATTTTATGAAAACTAAACAATTAAAAAATAAAGAATAGAAAGTGTGTATTAATGTGTGTGTATATATATATATATATATATATATTATAATATATATATATATATATATATATATATATATATATAATTACTTAATTGACTATGAATATTATAATAATTTAAATGGGATGACGATATGGCAGGGACAAGTACTATGGCGGGTATGGGGACGAGGTCAGGGCATATATGTACATCCCCATACCCAATTAAAAAAGTCGGGGATTCTCCATATCCATGTCCGTACCCAATCAATGCGGGGATTTTCCATCAAAACGGGGACGGATTGGAACAATACCCATGGGAGTAGATTTATTTGCCATTCCTAATCACCAAGTTAATATATAAAGTAAATTTATATTTATTAAAAATAAAGTTGAATAAATGAAGAAAATAAAATGAAATAATTGTTAATGAATGAAAGAAAAAGAAAATAACTGTTAGAATAATTTTATAGAAAATATGTAAAAATAACCATTAGTTTTTAAAAAATAAATAAATAATTATTTTATAAAGGGTGAATTAGGAATAAGTAAAGTGGACACAAAAGAGGAATCCTCTTTATATCTAGTTATAGATTATTATTATATTAAAGTAAGTCAGTATTTTTCTAATATTATTCGACATCACATTACCAATTTTACCAATTGGACATCTAGGCCCAAAAACCTATAAATACAACTAATATTCCTTAGGGAAAAGACACACTCTCATACTCATTCTCTCTTACTAAAAAGATCCTATCTCTCTTACTAATTTAAGCTTCGGAGACCATAAATGGTGGATCTTCCCTTGTGCTTCAACCCTTAGGAGCATCATATCAAGGTCTATCAAAACTAGGGATGTCAACGGGGCTAGTACAGGTATTAGATCCCCTGTACCCTATCCGCTGGATAAATATCCGCCCCATATCCGTGCAGATATCCGTTATGTGGGTACCTACATAATTTTTTAATATCCACGAGTACCCACAAATATTTAAAAAAAATAAAATAAATATTTAACAACATATTTTAATCGTAAATTCAAATAAAATACAATACAACATTCATAAATTTCAAACAAAGTCCAAATAACTCATTTAAATAGTGTTGAATGTCAGTTTACAAAGAAATGATTTTTTTTAAAATTAATTGATAAAAAAATAACTTATTCAAAATCAATACCCATACCCGCCCCTTTAACATGCAGCTATAAAAAATACCCGTACTCGTTACCCGCAGTTATCCATTTACAATATCCATTTCCTACCCGTTGTGGGTTTTATCCGTAGATACCCGTGGGTACAGTTTTTTTGACATTCCTAATCAAAACCATCAAGATCTTGCCACTTGTCTAAAGGCTTGCCTCATGTTCTCGGTAAGAATAGATTTTATATTTTTATATTTTTAAAATTTTGAAATTTTAATATTTTTAAATTATCAAGTGAATCCAAAACTCAACATGATAAAAAAAATTAATTACCAAACAAATCCAAATCTTGACATGATAATCAATTATTATATTTTTTTCTAATTTTTAGTTATCAAACAAATTCAAAACTTGACATGATAATTATTTATTATATATATTTTTGAATTTTTAATTATAAAAACTCCAATACTTGAATGATAATTAATGATTTTTTGAAATTATTATAAAAAAAAATAATTTTAATTATGAAGTAAGTCCAAGACTTATCATGATAATTAGTAATCTACAAAGTTATTACAAAAACTTCAATTACCAAGTAAGTCGAAGGGCCTTTTCCAAACCCATGTGTAGTGTAATTCTTGTTGGAGTGTGAATGCTCTTCCAAATGCCCGATACTTTGGATGGAGAGTACTAATGGATAAGATTCCAAAAAAAGAGAATTTAGAAAAAAAAAGGGGTACAACTAGGTAGTAAACTATGTGAGCTATGCAAAGAAAAGGATAAGAACACATCTCACTTATTTTTTTTGTTGTAAAATAACTAGAAGATTGTGGGAGTTGTGCGATAGGTAGGTGGGAGCGATATTTGTGCATTATAACCAAGCTAAACTACATTTCCAACAATTTTTTCGAATGGAATTGATTGGGAAACAAAACAAAATTTGGACCATCTGGAATCATAAGAACAAAATTATTTTTAGGCAAGAAAAGGTAGATGCAGAAGCAATATTTTGTATGGCATAGTTGAATGCATGGTCATGGATGAAACACAAACTAAAAAGTTTAACAATGACATACTCTAATTGATATCGTTGTCCTATCCAAAGCTTAAAATCAATTTAAACCTATAAATAAGTTGGAGACATTATGACATATGGTCCTCATTAGTTATGGAAATCATATAAACCAAAATCTTGTCGTTTTTAGGTATGTCAAGTTTTATTCAAGGTTATACTTTCAACAATTGAAAGCATCACAATAGCAAACACAAAGGAAGCAACTGGTACAATAATTTATGGTTATATGAAAGAACTCACATAACATACCAACTTACAAGGGACAACCAACATGAACTATGGTAAACATAGGCATTAGAGTTGATTCCAAAGAATGTATATGGTAACCATGTGGTCAAGCTAAAAGTGAAGCTGTAAAGGTGGAGAAGCAAGAACAAATTGTGGTTGTTAATGATTATATCTTATATATTGATTAAAAATACTTGTTATATCTGCCAAATTTATGTATGGAAGGACCTATCTGGGTCATCGGACCCGTTTGGGTCGTCAGACCTATCTGGGTCATCGGACCTATCGTTAGGCCCGTTTGGGTCGTCGGACCTATCTGGGTCATCGGACCCGTTTGGGTCGTCAGGCCCGTCCGGGTCGTCTAGAATGTGAGGTTGAGTGAGAAGAATTTCAAATTCCACCTATTTTGAGGGTATTTGAATTTCTACTAATTTAGCTAATTGAAATCCTTCAAAAAAATGCTTGCATTTGAAATGCTTTTTAATTTCTCTATCCAAACGAAGCATTTCATTACAAAGAAATCTAAATTCTTCAAAAAAATGAATTGCTTCATTAAAATACTCTATCCAAATACACTCCAAAGCCAGTTAGTTCAGGGCTCAATGGCGTGTTGAATTGATGAAGAAGAGCTCCTTTGGTGTGTGATGTACTAGGAAGAAGAAGGAGCTGTGTAGGAGATTCAAGGAAATGGGAGAAAAAATAAAATATAAAGGAGAGGAGAAAATTTTGAACAAGGAGGGTCACCGTTGGTCTTGTGAGGAAGAAAGACATATCCGTTAGAGCAGAAAACCCCAAAATTTGGTGTCTAGCGTGTGCAGAAAAACAAATTCTGTTTTGGACGGTGAAAAGTAGGGACACATGTCACTTAATGAATGGAGATGATTGTATTGGTACCCCTGGGTGTGTAGATAGAATACTATTGGGTGAGGAAGTGGGAATCAGATTGGATCAGACCTAGGGGTGGCAAAACGGCCTGACGGGCTAGTTTGTCAGCCTGTGTTAAAAGGAATGGGTTGGGTTAAAAATTTCAATCCATTAGTCCATTCTGGCCTGTCCCGTCCAGCTCGTCAACTTGACGGGCCAAAGTACGGACCAACCCGTCTTGGCCCGTTAAAATAAACAAAATAAAAGTAATTAAAAAGATTTATTTTTTTATATTATATATTTTAAATGTATAAATATATAATAGTATTGTAATTTAAATCATTAACACCTACAAATTAAATTTGAATTATTAGTTATAACTGAATAATTTAAAATGTAAATTTAATAATTATTTAAACTTATCTAATTAAAAGTATTAACTAATGAATTAAAATTTTAAAAAATATTTTATTTGATTAAATATGACTTTAATAATAATTTATATGTATATATAAACAAATTAAAAAATTTAAAAAAAATTTGAAAACAAATTAAAAAACTTTTAAAAAATTAAAAAAAAAAGAAAAAAAACTAGACAGGCTAGTCCGACCCGGCCTGTTAGCCCGTCCTATACTGAACAGGTTGTGATTATTGGCCTGTTTATGTTTGACGGGCCAGTCCAGCCCGACCCAACCCGTTTTTGACGGGCCAAAACGGGACTGACCTGTTTTGCCACCCCTAAATAGACCATGAGAAAACGCTTTTCTATTTTTTATTTTAATTTTTAGAAAATTTGGGCCAAACAAATGGTCTAGACTTTCTTCATTCTCTTTTGTGTTTTCTATTTTTCATTTTATCTTTCATAACAAATTTTTATTTTAAAGAGATTTTTCAAGAGATTTTAATTTTATAATTTTTTTTCTTTTACTATTAAAATTATTATTTTAAAGAGAAATTTTCTAATTTTTTAACTAATTTAATTTTTTGAATTTTAAATAAAAGAAACTAATCAATCTTTTAAACTTGTATGAAAAAAATATATTTCATCTTTCTTTTTCTACTATTTTTAAAGATTAATGAAACACCTATGTTTTATGAAAATAAATTTTATATATCTGGACAAAATTACGTATTAACACCCACACATCAGCCACACATCCGAAACAAATAATTGATTCATAAGAAAATGTTTTTATTTCCTATAAGTGGACCCTAACAAACATTTTTTTTTTCTTATTAGTGTAATATTTTGAAAGGCAGACAAAGTGTAATATCGCAAAAGCTTAAACGATTGACACTTAAGGTTATCGATTTTTGTCTAAATATAATTTATTAGTTTTTTTTTGTCAATTAAATATGTCAATTGTGTTGGATATTAAATTGTAGTGTAACAAACAAATTGGAGAATATGATGCGGATATTATGTAATATAATAGATGACAATGATTGTTTGAGATGATATTGGCAAGGTTAGGATTAGGTGATGATCTAACCAATTCATAATTAAAGAACTTTTGTCTATTTTATGTATTAATTGAAGCTATTATTTTATAGTTTTCTACAACACAATAGGTTATATAATTTGTAAAATTGCTTTAGATATTTTAATTCACAAATGTTTTAAATTTTTCAATCTTGACAATGTTAGAAATAAGATAGGCTTTATTTAAACTAAGGCTTTATTTAAACTTTTTCACTTAAAAACTTAGTTTCACAAATTTATTTTAGGTTCACAAAAACTAGAAGGCCCTTCTACTTGAACCCAATTCATACATGATTAAAAAACAATAAAGATGATAAAGAAAGAAGCAAAACATGAAGACGTTCGAAATGCTATTGTTCAAGTCCCTGTGCCCACTTAGGAGGTTGAGACAGTAGGTAGGTCCTTGAAAAATTTATCCTTTGGCCAATTAGATTAGAAAAAGCAATTGTAAAGGAGATAATTGTCCTTAATTGCTTTAGTTATGCATTTTTTAATTGTGTATACTAATGTTATTTATGTCTTTAAATATGTATAGCAGGTTGGAGCACAAGGGAAGGAAGATGTGAATGAATCACCACCACAACAGCCACAACCGACAATTCTAAAACAACTTGGTGCAATGGTAGCAACTATCTCCATTACCCTTATACACTTAGAAATGGTTGCTGAAGTCATAAACAAGACCTCCAACCTCCCTTTTTTTATATGACAAAAGGATGTTTTTGAAGTTCTTTTTGGCACTGTATGTTATGTATATTAGTAATAAAACTTTGATTGTTGTAAATACACTTTTATTACTTTTATCAGGTTTGAATATTTTCAATACGTTATTCTAGGTATTTACATAGTAGATTCATAGAGAGGAAAAATACACACACACATCAATTTATTGAACTTGTTGCTATTCAATTTTTTGATAATAATGGTGAAGAAGTACATCAATACCTATGGGGCATTTGAAAAATGAAAAAAAAGAATTGTACTCACCACCTTATTTGCAATTATAATTATGTCTTTTATATATTAAACTATATTTTTATAAAACTTAATTGTATCTACTATTATTTGAATTTGTAGGGGTCATTGACAATTGCTAGTAATTCTTCCTCAGAAGTCTCTAGTGGTTCTCTTGTGTTATATAATTTTACTAAGTTTCATACTAGGCAAAATTTCAATGTAAATTTTATAGAGTGGTTAAGGCTTATTCGAGGTTGAAGGGAAGACATACGCCTCTAGAAAGAAGTTACAATTCATTGCACAAACTGTAAGTAGTTAATCTTCAGACTATTGAAATACAATTATCAACTTTATGATGTTCTATGAATTTAACTTGTAGTGTTTCCTTGATGTGAAGCTTCTATATATCACACTTGGTAGATGGTCTCAATTAGGAATGACAAATAAACTTGGCCCCATGGGTTTTGTCCGAACTCATCCTCGTTTTGATGGGAAATCCCTATATTAACTAGGTACAGGTATGGAAATGGGTAACAACCGATTTTATCAATTGGGTATGGAGATGGGATGAATGTGTACATGCCCCGTCGCCATTCCCATACTCGCTTTAATACTCATCTCTTCTCCTTTAAGTTACTAAAGTACCTATGTGTGTGTATGTGTATTTGTTCTTACAGGACCAAGTTGTACTCTGTCAAGTCCTCAAAACTCTTCTAGTACCTATCTTCAAGAAAACCGCCCTTCGACTTCAACAAATCTCGTCCAAAAAGCATAGGAAGGGTACCTACAAAAGACACTCTTGTAACATCCCGGTTGGATATTACTAATTTAAATAATATAAAGATAAAAAAAATATAAAGTCGCATTTATGTCACTATCTTTCCTAAAAAACGGGAAAATTAAAATAAATTTTATTAAACGCATCCAAATAAAACCCTAAAGTTCCAACAATTGCTACAAACTCATAATCCAGTAAAAATACTGTTTATAGAAATTCATGAAAGAAAAATCATAAATCAATAAAACCCCATGAAACTTTCCCAAGCTAGCCCCTCTCCGGCTCTATGTCTCACCAGAACCACCTACAACATCATCTGCTCCTGTGTAACAAATTACACAATCATCACCAAACACAAGCAAATAGGGTGAGCTAACATACATATATATAAAATCACAATTCAAAATAGACATACACATTCATCAGAGAAACTATATCCCCTGATTCCATAAAGCATGGCCACCATCATGTTTATCCACGTTCTACATCTTTAGATGATAATCTTAAGATATCCTTTGCTGCCACCATCTATAAGCCACAACTTGTAGAAACACGTGAGGGAATATCATGTTACGGACCACACTCCGCAACGCCAAGTGGAGTTCCCAATACGAACTACAATTCATACTCTCGACATAGGATTAACACATCACTGGCCACCACTTGTGATTGCTTAATCAAGTGGAGACCCTCCGTACGAGCCACAACTCGCACACTCCCACCGGTAACACTCACCATTCCAAGCCACAACTCAAGGAATGATTGTGTTCATCCTCCATTCCGAGCCAGAACTCAAGGGATGGCATTCCGAGTCACAACCTAAGGAATGCCACGTGTTTACCCTCTATCCCGAGTCACAACTCAAGGGATACCATTCCGAGGCACAAATCAAAGAATGTTTTAGCAAAGTCCATCCTGAAGGTTTCACCTAAAGCCCTATAGACCATGCACATCCATAAGAAGAAACAAGCCACTACCCTTGCGTAATCACTGCCAAGCAAAATCTAGTTGCAGACTGCTTGGCGGAAGTCACAAGTCGCCAGGCGTGACACGCCTTAGATGTCCCTATTTCTGCAGGTATCGCCTGGCGGGACGCACCACATTGCCAAGCACCACTCATTCCATGACCCCTCTGTTTTACAGCTCTCGATTGGTGGTTTAACCTCACCGCCAAGCGCTACACCGATATAGTGAGTTTACCGGTTATTGCTCCATCACAGCTCCATTTTCCAATTCACCCAAGTGCTAGAATATGCTACTCAGTTCCTAGTGCAACATAAAGCATCTTTTACAAGTTGGAGGTCATCCCACACATACCTTACAACAAATTCACATCTCCAAGTATTCACCTAACTAAACCATTTCCAATGCCTAAATTCAATTAGATATAGCCACCATATAAAACTCATAGCATAGTCCTCCAAACGTCCTTATTTTATGTCAGGATCTTAAGAGTCCTTCCTTTCCACAAAATCAGTCATAACACATTATATTATCCTTTAGTACACCGCATGCTCCTCTATTCTCACATAAAATCAAATTACTTACAAATTAAAGTTAGAAATAAAAGCACCCTGCCTAGGATTAGTTATACCTATCACTGCTTCCTTTTTATGATCAAACCACAACCCCAGTTATAGCGCCAACTTACACATAATCCTAGTTCCTCATTTCGTTCCTTAATTCATGATTTCTCTCCAACACCTAAGGTACTCGTAATCTGCCTCTTCTCTAATTATTCCCTTAATATTTTTTCTTAAACCTGGCATAAGCTTCAACCAATGCCCATCACGTCCAGAACGCAACACTGCAACTGTGATCTGCGTTATCGCCTGACGGTAGGTTACATCCCACTAGGTGGTGCATCAATTTATGGGAAAATCCCAGATTCTGTTGCACCTACGAAAATCTCCAAAATTCTCAAAATGCATTCCTCTGTTTATTTCCACCATTTAGCAGGCAAACGTACATCACCCGCTATTTAATATCAATTTAAACGTGAACCTACAAGTCTTCAATTGTAATTTGTACATCAATTATCCCTACTCTCTAAACCCCCAATTTTCCAAACGCTAAAATTGATCCATACCAAATTTCATTCCAATCAATTTCGTTCGCATCGTAATTTAACTCATAATAGCATCTAATATTCTATACTCATGTAAATCTCCCCTCTCCCCCGACCAAAATAGCCCAGAAACCACAAAAACATAAAAAACGAGTCAAATTAGCTCGTGTTGCTTGGAAATTGTTCATCACCGCCACATAGTTCATACTAAAAACCCAGATTTGGTTAACCCTATGGTGTCAAACGACGATCAGCTCGTGCCGCCCAGCGATTTCTGGTAGAAATCGAGAAACCCAGTACAATTCACATGTGTCGCCTAGCAGGTTTTTATTGTCACTAGACAATTTCTAGAAAATTCCAATGAACAAAATTATAGAACTTACAAGGATCAAAGGTTTCACATACAATTCTTACAACACATAATTCAATCACAACAAAAAGTTACGAGGTTCAGCTCCCCTATCTTGGATTTCTTGTTTCCAATTGCAAAGCTTATGATCCTTGATGATAGCAAAAGTCCCACTTCTTGACACCTTCTACTTTCTCCATGTCAAATGGGTTTTCTGCTCCTTCACATTCATGTCAAAAAGGAATTTGGCGAAAAGGAACTTATTTCACATAGGCCAAGGTTCGAACACACAGCCACACAATTACAAGTCAATGCATAACAAACCAACCAATTCATGTTTCGTGATAAGTGATGAGTCATTATTTTCCTCCATTCCACTAGCCTTTGTGTACCCATTTGATAGTTATTCAGTGCTTAATTGTTCATCTTTAGTGTGTTTTCATCTGTTGGGCTTTATTGGGCCACTGTTCCAAATTTGGGTTAATTTCACATTATTTGGCCTAATTTTTGTTTTTAATTATTTTTAGGTATTTGGGTGAAGTAATTTTGGAGCTTGGACATTAATATTCAGTTGAAGAGAGTTGCCACATTATTTCCACGTCATCTAAGTGAATGGGCCAAATTTGAGGCCCGGTAGTGGCATTTTTGTTATTCTGAGTGGCAGAGTGACATTTTTGTAAATACTAGTTGCAGAATTGATTGGACCACAAGAATTACATCTCTTAGCATGTAGCAGCTGCATAGCATGTTCCCCAACCTCCATTTTCATGTTCTCAAGCTTTGGTGGGTGTCCATGGTGGTATTTGGGTGAAGCAATTTTGGAGCTTGGACATTAATATTCAGTTGAAGAGAGTTGCCACATCATTTCCACGTCTTCTGAGTGAATAGGCCAAATTTGAGGCCCAATAGTGGCATTTTTGTAATTCTAAGTGGCAGAGTGACATTTCTGTAAATACTAGTGGCAGAATTGATTGGACCACAAGAATTAGATCTCTTAGTATGCAACAGTCGCATAGCATCTTCCCCAACTTCCATTTTCACGTTCTCAAGCTTTGGTGGGTGTCCATGGTGGTATTTGGGTGAAGCAATTTTAGAGCTTGGACATTAATATTCAGTTGAAGAGAGTTGCCACATCATTGCCACGTCATCTAAGTGAATGGGCCAAATTTGAGGCCCAATAGTGGCATTTTTGTTATTCTGAGTAGCATAGTGACATTTTTGTAAATAGTAGTGGCAGAATTGATTGGACCATGAGAATTAGATCTCTTAGCATGCAGCAGTCGCATAACATCTTCCCCAACCTCCATTTTAACGTTCTCAAGCTTTGGTGGGTGTCCATGGAGGTGCTATTTTCGTTTTTGACGTTTTTGCACTAGTTTTTACCATTTTTATGCATATTTGACAGTACCAAATGTGGGATTTACGTTTTGAATGCATTTGGTAGCTTGGGCATCTCATTTTGTGGATTGTAATAACTTGGAACAACACCCATTGATGGGGTTTTTCGTTTTTTATACCATAGCAGTGTTTTTCGTTCAATTAAAGCTTTAAAATTTGTCTTTTGATGTTGAAATCGCATTGGCAGAATTCGTAAGTTAGGGTTTTTGATTCTGTTTCCGTGATTCCAGTTTTGAAGGGCTTGTGTGCTCCATTTTGAAATCTAGCTAAGCTTTTCGTATTGATTCCTTGAAGAAATTGAATTGAAACCATGAGGTTTTATGTTTTACAGTGCACTTCAATTCCTATTTTCTCTTCATCCTATTCAATTCGTAACTTTTAATGAAATGGGAATTTGTGATGCTTAATCATGGGTCCATGTTTTCTACAATTTCAGAGCCCTTGTTCATGCTTAGTGAGTTTGGGTTCTGCCACAGTTGCTTAATTTGTGCGTGTGTGAAATTGAAAGAAGGATGTGTGCTATGCTTAAAGGCATAATGAAGCTGTGTTAATTTTCGCATAGTTGATTAATTCAGGTTTCATGAGACTAAATTGGATAAGATAATTAATTTAGTAACTTGTGATTGGTGGATTTTCAGTGGAATCAAAGAATTAGTACATTTTGAATTCTGTTTAATTAAGTTTCGCTATTAGAATTTAGCAATTTTGTGTCGAAACTGAATCTACCAAATGTCCTCTGTGTGGAATTGGTAAAAGAACAGACGCATTCTTACAAGAATTCATCGAACAACATCGTAATGAAAATACTATGATAAATCATCTCCTTGCTCAACAACAATCACAACTTGAACAATACACTGATCAAATCATCAAAGGACTTTCTCTGGTAATTAATTATTTCCTAAATATGACTTTTCATTTTTATCTCCAGATAACTGTTTTGTTCTTGAAGATGATATCATGATGATCATAGTTTTCAAAATAATTAATAGAAATATTTTAATGTGCAATATATATATATATATATATATATATATATATATATATATATATATATATATATATATATATATATATATCACTTAATCTAAAGTGTAATTCAAATGATAGCTTTAAAACATATGTGAATATTACAACAATAAAAGTATATTTACTTACTTGAGTCCATTTTATTTAGATTCAAAACAAAAGAACGAAACTTTTGGAAGAAACTAAGAAAGATATTTTTTCCTTATGTGATGTATTGATACTTCTTTTGGTGGATTTTATAGAGCTTGTTACTTGTCGGAACCGATACATCAGTTTTAACTTTGGAATGGACAATGACAAATTTATAAAGAAGGCAACAAATGAAATAAACATTCATGTAGGATCAAATCGTCTTGTAGAAGAATATGTCAAAACTCCCTTATATTCAATGCATTCATACACGGGTGCATCCCGTAACCAACATCATTCATTCAATACCAATTGCAAACTCATTCAATACCAATTGCAAACTTGGTTCATAACATAATATCAAATGATAAAGCAAAAAACATTGCATCAGGAAAAAAAATGGAAAAACTTTTCCAAATGGCAAATTCACGAAACAGGTTTTAAGTTTTCACATCATGTCATTCAATTTTCAAATATACATAAAGACATTGGCTTTCAAAGACATTTCCTGGTTATACATACATTCCTCCAAAACATTCAATACCAATTTATATTAAAGCACAACAGAATGCAATTTTCCAATGGCAGCGGAATCATACGCAAACTTTAAATGCATTCATAAGGGTAGCGGTTTGAACATAAACAAACCCTTGGATTAATGATTAGGGTTCGTAAAAAAGATTGGGATAAATTTAAATTTGGGTTTATAATTTTAGAAAATTCTTAAATTCATAATTATGATTTATCTCATTAAGGAAACATCACGGGAGAAACGTCATATAACAGAGAATCATAAATCCTACCATGTAAAACAACTAATTATCTTTACTATTTAAGATTCTCACACAATAAAACATAATAGAGTACTAACATTAATCCATATGAGATCTTTTGAATATGCATTCTTGAATTTGTGGACTCTCCAATATATATATATGTGTGTGTGTCTTTCTTTCTTCTCTCACACGTTCTTGATAGGATACTGTAAAAGAATCTTATGACCAGATAGAGGACCCAATCCTTTTTATAAATCAATGTCCATCAAGTTAATTTTTATTTTATTTTATTATCACTTCTCATGTGCTCATATTTTATTAAATTGCAATTAGACTCATCATAATAATCACATATAATAACTTACTTAAATGACACGTCACACAATATATAACTTACTTAAATGACACGTCACACAATATATAATACGAGCAAAGATACGGAGTAAAGACTCACTCCTTAACGATATCCAAGAGTTATAAAAGGGAAATCCTGAAGCATACTACGATGCCAATACAAGACAAGGTACAAGGTCTACTGTGACTAGAAATGCAGCACTAATCAATAAAAATGCATGGGTCGCAGCCCTAGCAAAAGACATAAAGAGCGGGGCCTAAGTCCAGTCGACTAAGCAACGGAACCTCCATCACCTTGATGACCACTGGTAGTTCTCGCATCTGCTCACATCAACAAGTTGATGATCATTGCAAAAAGAGAAGAACCGCACGTATAAAACACACAACAAACAAACAGAAGGGTAAGCTAGAGCCAAAAGTAGTTTTGATCATGCAATCAAATATACTGTCACAGTCAAATATACATACATCATCCAAGCATGTTACAACCTTTCAATCAATACACTAAGACTCGACTCGACTCATCCGGATATGTATAATTTAGTCAGATTCAGCAGATGCTTGCACTTGTGGTGGATTCCTCTGCTCACCCCCGAGTTGCTCACCCCTGAGCTAAGTGTTACAAGTGTTACAATGTTTCAATCCCCCCACACAAGGTTAGCCCTTAATGAGTTTCAGGCCTCCTGCTACTCTCACCACAAGAGTCAGTCCGCTCTATGTGAGACTAACTGACTCCTTAGGGCGTCAGGATGCAACCTTACCTTGAATCCTTACCAAATTATATAGATGGCGCACCACCATGAACTCCCACTAACATGGTTCATGGAATTACGTCCCGACCACTGAAGCACCACCATGAGGTCTCACCTAGAGGCTCATGGGATTACGTACTGACCATAGACCAATCATATTCAAACAACCAAGTAATATATATTATATATATATATATATATATATATATATATATATATATATATATATATATATATCATGTCAACCTTTATAACCCAAACCTGTTTCATATTCCAGGTCAAACCCATACCAACTCATCATCCTTCATCCATGAGTATAGAATTTTTATCCCATATCAATACCATGTGACCTTAATAACCAACTATTTCATGCTCATTACATGCCAAGGATTGTCCAAGTTCATCATTCACAACTTTTACACCCTCTCACTCATGCATATTCATTCACCCCATGCCATTAAATAATAATCCAATCAAATACATGCCAAGCATCAAAGAATAGAGAAAATATCAAACCAGAACGCACTCTCGCCCAGCCCTTCGCTCAGGCTGAAGGGTCTCGCTCAGGCGAGCTCCTTTCGCCTAAGCGAGAGCTTGACATACAAGCACTCGCTCACTCAGAAACAGAGCTGTTCGCCTGAGTGACCATTCGCGTGAGATAACCTGGGAGAGCCTCTGTTAATCTTGCCTAGGCGAGGCAGGCTCTCTTGGGCGAAAAAACCAGTGCTCACCACTGTCTTCTTGAGTAACAACCACCCACACACACCCAAACAGTTCAATAGGCATTTCCAACCGCTCATATTTCCACACAGTCCATTAAATCATCAAATACTCGTAAAATAAGCAGAGTTCACGGAAAACACAGTAGGGTCTAGCTTCCCTTACCTGGACGATGCTAGACGAAAACCTCGACACCCAAATTGTGGAGCACAGGTAGCTCTAGGAACGGATTCAGAGCTGGAAAACAGTGAGCAAAAGTGGGTTTATTACGGAACCCTAACAATGACTACGAAACTAAACCAGAGGGGGAAAATCTATGAGTTGAAGAGCACTTACGTTACCAGAAACGAGATCGAGCTAAACTGGAATCTGATTAACCTTCGAAACCTTAACAGAGGGATAAACGGCAGCAGCTCTAAGGGGCAGATGGTCTGTTTTACGAAAAAATGAGCAGAATAGTTAGGGTTAGGACAGATTAGGTCTGAATTCTTCTTTTTGGGCCAGCCCTTAGGCCCAATAAATTGGACAACCCTTAAAATAAAAGGACAGAGAAAATAAGATCTTACATAATTCATCAATTAATTCTAGGGATTCTTGCCAATTGATATAATTTCGTTTAGTTTATTAGATATTCCTATATTTGTTTTCCTGGATCATTCCAAAGAATTAATTTTTAATATATTACCTATAATATGAAAAAATTTCCAAATTTTAGGGAAGTTCATGTCTCCACCCATCTTCGTAATGCTCCGTCAGTGATTTATATAACTAAAATGAATAAAACCATATTTGCATTCTGATAAAATATTCTTACTCTCTTTTCAATTGAAAATATATTTCATGGCTATTACAAATTATTAACAATTTTATAAAATATTATATTAAAAACCATACTCAAATAATTACAAAGTAGGTGGAAGACGTGTCGTTCTCACACATTTAGGACCCTGACACATCTCCACCTTCTATTCGTAAATACAAAAGAAAAAAAATGAAACTCCTTCTTTATGTATAACTAGTGTTATACCCGTGCTTTACTGTGTTTTTTCTTTTTTGTTTTTTAATTTTGTATTTTTAAAATAAAAAAATATTAGTTATATTTGGAGTAAATAATTATTTTATATATATTATTATACAATATTATACAGTATTATTGTCTATACAAATAATAATAATAAATACTGGAGTTAGATATTATTAGAATTAGGATGGGTCAATGTTACTTTAACATTTCTCATTATAATTTTTAATGGAGTACTTTAAAATTAGTTATAAATAATTTTATATATTTTGTTACTTGGGATAAAAACATATTATTTTTTAATAAATTACTTTAAAATTGCTTACAAATATTGTTAGATGAAATAACAACTTATTATGTTTTTTAATTGCTTCCCGATAAATGAATTGGTTACAAATAATATTATAGTTATTATTATTATAATATTTATGTATTAAAATGTCATATACTTATTGGTTACTATAATTTTGGAGGAATATATTAATTAAAAGTTTAAATATAAAAGTAAGGAATTTTTTTTAATATTTTGGAATACAAAATTGCAAATATTGGAAGTAATATATGGAAAATGATATTTTAAAAGGGAAAATACTATTTGGTGGATTTGTCTGCATTCAAAGAAAAAGTGTAACCCTAGCTGGAAAAGGGAAAGACAACTTCATGACTGTATCAAGAGAATTGTGCACTAAAATTTCCAAAATTCTTTAACGTGTTTTCATCATGAGAAAATAAGTTTGTTTGTATATAATATGAAAATGCATTGAAGACGACCGTTAATTTAATATTTGTATAATTATTGTTATATTTAAATAAAAAAATATATATTTAAGTATTATAATTATGTATAATTATATATAGTATCTAAATAAATAATTTGATAATATTTATATGTACATTTATTTGCTTTAAATTATAAAATTGATTAGTGATGTGTAGTTAAACTATATAAAAAGTTGAGGTGGAGTTTACACTTTTCAATATAAAACGTAGACATAAGATATTGTAGGGATTCGTAAAAATTAATAATAAAAAGAATAAAAACTACAATAATGATAATTATCATTATTATAATACTAATACAAAATAATAATAATATTATTAATAATAAAAGTAATAATGATACTGAATATTTATTAATACAAATATTAACACTAATACTAATAATAATAATATTATGGATCCTGAAAAAAAAGAATAATAGTATAAAACAATTAAATAATTAATCACAAGTATTCTTAGTAATAAATTAATTAAAAATAAATAATATTTATTTCAGAATAATAATAATAAATTTTTTAGTAATAATGTTAATAATTATACTAATGTAATATAACCTATGATGTACATATACGATATGTGTATCAGATATGTGACGTATTTGATATGTCGATATGTTTATTTTGAAAATAATAGGATATGATACGTGATATATAAATATTGAAAAATGTATAATAATTCTTAAAAACATAATAAATATAAGATTGTTATTATGTTAATCCAAATTAAACCATATGTACTAAAGTCTTCAACAAAAAAAAATATAAATTATTGTCATCATAAAAATACCACTACTACAAGAAAACTTTTAAATAATGATCAATATTAGTAATAAAAATGTAACACCCTATTTAATTAATATCCCAAATTAAAGGAAATGCCACACAGATAATATAAGAGGCAAAGTCTTGGAGTATAGACACTACTCCTTAAAGTTATCCCAAAAGAAACCAAAATGAACTAGGGCACACCACAATGCCATTAAAAACATCTAATAAGGGATTAACAGTGTTTCAAAATAAAGCCCAATAATGAGTTAATACATAGGTCATAGCCCAAAAGGAAAGCCCAATAAGCGAAAACCAGCCTATGCATGCTATGTAGCGGAGTCATCATTCCCTTGTTTACCACGAGGGTTTCTCGTATTTGCCCACGTCAATAAATTGATGATCATCGCAAAAAGAGAAAACCACACAAACAGAACATATAACAAACAAAAGGGTAAGCTAGAGCAGAAAATGGTTTATCATACAGTTGCCCAAGACACGACTCATCCGGATACATATAATTAGTCAGATTCAGCAGATGCTTGCACTTGTGGTGTCCTTTCCTGCTCTACCGAGCTAATTGTTACAGTGTTTCTTTCCCCCACACACAAGGTTAGCCCTTAAAGTGTTTCAAGCCTCCTACAACTCTCACCACTCGAGTCAGTACGCTCTATGTGAGACTAATTGACTCTTTAGAGTGTTAGAATGCAATCCTTACCTTGAATCCTTACTAAATTATATAAATGGGGCACCACCATGAACTCCCACTAACAGGGGTCATGGAATTACGTCCCGACCAACTGTGGCACCATCATGAGGTCTCACCTAGAGGCTCATGGAATTATGCCCTAACCAATGAGGCACCACCACGAAACTATCGTGGAATCACGTCCTAACCACATACAAATCATGTTTCACCAACCCAGAGTGTACTTGTCATGCATACCAATCTCATGCAACATTTATAACCAACCTTCATTCATATTCCATACCAACATCATACCAAACTCATCAATTCCAACTCCATTGTGTCTTATAATAATACTTACCATGCATCATACTCAACCATTTAAAATAGCTAACCAAACCAAGCATTTGAAACACACTTATCAAGTCACCACTATCAATCTCGCTCAGGCTATGGAACTCTCGCTTAGGCGAGGAGAACCCCTCGCTCACGCTGCCAGTTCTCGCTTGGGCGAGATTGCACACCGTGTGCACGTCGAGGTCTCGCTCAAGCTAGCCCCTCTCGCTTAGGCGAGACTACTCTCGCTCAAGCGAGTGGCCTTCGCTTAGGCGAACCCTCAAACAAGAGAGGGGGGTGAGCTACTGCTCTCACTCCGGAAAGAGCTCCTCGCTCAAGCGAGAGCTTTTGTTTTGAGCAACCAATCCGCTCGCCTAGGCGAGTTCAGCAGAGCTCACTACTCTCTCTCACGCAGAAACAGATTCACATCATCATAGCAGTACAATCAACACATTTTCACGCAACCAACAACATATACCAATCACCCAATACGTAAAATCAACCAAAAAGACATATAAATCTTGAAAAACAATAAAGCCCTAGCTTCCCTTACTTGGAAGGAGCTAGCCAAAAGACTCGTATTCCCGAACAGTGAACACCACAACTCCGAGACAACTTAATGAGCTGGAAACAATAGCGAAACAATATGGAGATGAGGTCATTAAGATGAGCCTCAGAGGAAACACGAAATAAGACCAGAGGAGAACTAGTATGCGCTAAGAAGCAACTTATGTGGAGTGGAAAAGCTTAAGCTTGCTTGACCAAGAGTTGGGACCAAACCCTAGCAGAGCACGACTGCTGTTCCAAGAGAGGGTGAGAGCTATTTTCTGAAAAGTGAAGTGAATGAGAAGGTTAGGGCAGTTTAGGGTATGGAGCACACTATGGGCCAGCCCTTAGGCCCAACAGATGGGGCTAGCCCCTTTAAATCTTTAGGGCAGAAAAGAGGGTTTTACAAAAAATATGTTAGAGACCAATTTTCTAATTAGAAACCAATTATTTTAGTAGTGAAAACCTTGGTAGCTAATGTTATTGACCAATTTAAAAACTAATTTATAATAAAAACTATTTTAGTTATCAATTTAGAGACCAATTATAATTTTTTGAACTATTTTAGTTGCCAATAGTGTTTAGTTTATAAATTGGTACATAAATTGATCACTATAGTGAATACTTATTTTTTTTCACTAAAATTGGTTATTCAAAAATTTTCTTATATCTACTATGACTTTGTAAATTAGATACTTAATTGATAAATCGATAAAGTATCCTAAAGTATCGAACACGAATACGTGTCGAACATGGATACGTGTCGGATACGGATACTTGTCGGACACCTCAAATTGAAGTATTGATGCATTATAAAATACAACTAATAATAATAAGTAGTGGTTGGTATTGAGACATATGCATATGGTTGGTAAAGAGAATATGTTCATATGCTCATCAGTTTTGAACTAGTTCAACCAAAGCATAAGCATTCACAGATTCAGAGCAAGACCATACATACATCATATGCAGTAAGTTGTAACATTGGTCGGTCGATACACAAAGGTCCTCACATTGTTTGAATATGTCGATGGGTGATTGTAGCCGAATTTGACTCCCAAGCTACCCTCACCAAGTTGTGTGCATTGTTCATGGAAACTACTGATCGGTCGAGCTAGAGACGCGTCCCAACGATCACTCTCTGGCATTGTCTTGGCCACTATGTATATCCCCTTGGCATCTGTGAATGCCTAATAGTTTAGAACTTCTCCAGACCTGCTGATGCAAAGAACAATAACCTCAACACCTAAATCAGAACACTAGAGTCAATTACTTTTTTTTAAGAAAAGGAAGTAATAGTCTGATAGTACGTTAGATTAAGTTAAAATTGATATGTGGAAATTGCATTTTGATTTGTGAGTTGCAGCAAGATTTTAAAATGCATCGGCAAAAGGAATCTTGTGTGAATCAACATCGACCACATTGCAAGTTTAAATACTTCTAAGTGATCGATAGGGAAGTAGTACTGTTAGAAAATGGTAAAAAGAACACTCATGAGAAAGGGAAATAGAACTTGAAACTGTATGGGAGAAATATGCATGAATATAGCTTAGCTTCAAAGCAATTGTAGAGGATGGCAAGATGGCCAGTGAAATCTCCTTTGTGCAATTTTTCGTATGGTTGTTAAAGAATTAAACCACCACCCGAAAGAATGGAATGATATGAAAGTTGAACCTATGAATCATCACCAAAATGGTTAAATCCAAAAATGGGATTACATAAAAACCAAAGACAAAAGAATAAGAAAGAAGGCTTCTTTCTGATAAGAGACAACATTATATTAGGTTGCACAGAACCAACATTAAATGTTGTCTTAAGTTTATTGCACAGAACCATGAGACATCAGTGCAAACAAACAAAAGGATCTTCAGGATAAAAATAAGGGATTTTAGATCATCAAACTTTTGAAAATGAGAACAATCAGCCAATTGAGAGATTTTCACCTCAACAAGTATCAAACCCATTGAGAAAACAGGTTTAAGAGACACATATCTACTACAAAACCATAGAAAGACAACTAAGAGTTTATTCCTACAATTTTGATCTTCATTCCTACAAAACTATAGAAACTTTGACTACAAATATGAGTTTTTTGGGTCAGCCGCTACTACAATTGTAACCATATATATCCAGAATTTCCTACAATATCAAAGATCACAACAAAACTGCAACTGCTACCGCAATTTAAAACCTTGGTATTCTTTTGCCGTATGACAAATTTACTCCACAGGGTCAAACAATTTGAAGGGCTACACGATTAAGATGCTAACAAGTAACCACACCACTGATAACACGCACAAGTAAATTTTCAACCCAGTTAAACAATCGGTGGAAAGTGATATTTACAATAGCAAAAAGCAAACAATTTTCACCAGAAAAGGAATACACCATTCCAGAAACACAATCAAAACGACAAAAATTGAAACAAAACGCATATTAAAGAGAAGGAGTGAGAGGAAAACCTTCAACCACATGATCTTCAGGTCCAAGAGAAGAATCTCCACAAACATAACAAACAACTCTTCCATGGATTTCACCAGTCTAAGCACTCACACCCAAAACAAAAAGCAAAAGAATCAAACCCATCACTGTCTTCTGTGTTTCCATGGTTGAGATTGAGAAAAACAGCAAAAAATGGCTCCTTTCTCAAAGAAATGTTTTTGGGTTTACGGGTAGTTTTCTTTTAACTCTAACACTGCATTGCATTGATATTTCCACCCACACAATAGGTGAAATACTGAATGAATAAGTCCAACGCCCGAGTCGACCGAAGTAGGGACTGAATTGTCATTATGTAAAATGTTTAGGGGCTAAAGTGGGAAATAAAGAAATTATGTCCATTGTTTTGTGTACTATAAATACCAACTAAACTCTTCATATGTACTTGTGTTGTGCCGCTTCTAAGAAGGTGATTGTGGGGACTGGTACGTTACCGATACCCTTTGTCATGATGTATTGTTTGCGTGTTGCATGCTTTGGACAAGACTAACATTGTTATTGATTATTTTTTGTGTTTGTTGTTCGTGTGTATTGTTAGCTAGGAGGTTCGATTTTTCTTTTCTTTTCAATAGGGTTGTTTTAATTAAAGTTTCTGAAGAGTGAAAAATGAATTAGGTTGGGTCTTAAAGGTAGCAACAAATCAAGTCAAGTGAATTGCCACCAACGTTAAAACGATGGCAAATTTTGTGTTACTCTTCTTTCCCTTTTGTTGCTAATTACTCAGTTCTTTGCTTAACTTTGATTGTAGAGCCACTGGCAGAAAAACGATAATTCTCAAACCCCTCATAGACGTGCCTTCCTTAAATGTTTTGTTTTCGGGTGGTTGAAAGCTAAGCTAGTGCCCTTTACCAAAATCAGGGAATGCTAAAAGATATGGTTGAAAGTTAAGAGTTCCCTCTGTGGTGTTAATGAAGTTGTAGCACCAAGTGTTCTAGCCTTATTAATCCTTGATGAGATTGGATATTTAGACCATTGTGAATATCTGTTATATGCTCATTTGCTCGAGGAGGGTGGAAATATGAGCAATTGTATGATGTCAAAACGTGATATTTGTGAGGATGGTTGAGCTTTGAACATCACTAGAATAGTTTACTACTTTCTTATAGTGTAAGCACACCAAGACTCAATAAATACTTGGTATATTATACTATCGAAATTAGCATTGGTCTTATGCAAAAGGTGCTGTAAAAAATGGAACAGAAGGGAGGTGTGCTTCTGCAACAATATGAACTTGGTAGGTTGCTCCAAAAGTGATAAACAAAAAGGGTTATGATGGGACGAAAACCAATATTTGGTCAAGTGGGGTAATCTTGTTTTGTTCTGTTGGCTGGTCATCTTGCATTCCATGATTCAAATCTGATGGAGATGTACAGAAAAATTAGTAAAAGGGTATTCAAATTTCATAAATGTTTTGCACTAGATGTTTGTGATTATTATCCAGAATATTGGATCCAAACCCAAAGACCAGGATATCAATTGCCAAAATTATGAAATGTTCTCGATTTAAAGTGGGGTTGGAGAATCCTGCTATTACTGCAACCGAAAACCAAGAACCAGCTCCACTGAATGATGATTGAATACTTAAAGTGTGCAAGAATGATGATCCACCTATTGCAGAGTCAAAATGAACTGACCACGCCTTGTTAGTTGAATGCTTTTTCTATTATCTCCTTCTCAATTGGGTTTGATTTATCTGGTATGTTTGAGGACATTGTTTCCATGAAAGAGATGTGGTTCATGTGAAATAAGCCTACTTCGAGTATAATCTCTAAGTTGGAAGAAATTTGTAAGAAGCTTTGCTTGAAAGTAAGGAAGAAAGATGGAGGCTTGTTTAAGTTGGAGGGCTCTAAGAGTGTGTTTAAGAGTGTGTTTGGATAGAGTATTTTAATGAAACAATTCATTTTTTTGAAGAATTTAGATTTCTTTGTAATGAAATGCTTTGTTTGGATAGAGAAATTAAAAAGCATTTCAAATACAAGTATTTTTTTGAAGGATTTCAATTAGCTAAATTAGTAGAAATTCAAATACCCTCAAAATAGGTGGAATTTGAAATTCTTCTCACTCAACCTCACATTCTAGACGATCCGGACGGGCACGATGACCTAGACGTGACTGACGACCCGACAGACCCGACGACCCGAACGTGCCCGATGACCCGGACGGGCCCGACGACCTAGACGTGCCCGACGACAGGGATGTGCCCGACTACCTGGACGGGCCCGACGAACCGGATGGGCTTGACGACCTAAACAGACCCGATGACCCAAACAGGTCTAATGACCCAAACGAGCCCGACGATCCAGACGAGCCCGATGATCCGAATAGGCCTGACGACCTAGACAAGCCAGATAACTCGAACGAGCCTGACGACCTGGACGGGCCCGATGACCCGGACGGGCCCTTCCAAATCATTGGACCCGTACACCCATGTGGGCCCGAAGACACGGATAGGTCCGACGACTAGGATGGGCTTGATGACCCGGACGGGCCCGATGACTCGGACGGGCCCAACGACTTAGACACGTCTAACGACCCAAACAGGTTCGACGACCCGGACGAGCCCGATGACCTAGACGAGAACAATGACTCGGATGGGCCCGATGACCCAGATGGTCCCGACGATCCAGACGAGCCCGATGACTCGTACGGGCCAGACTATCCGGACGAACCTGACGGTTTGAAAGGGCCCGTACGAGTTGTTGGGCCCGTTTGAGTCTCGGGCCCGTCTAGGTCGTCGGGTCTGTTTGGGTCGTCGGATGTGTCCAAGTTGTCGGGCCCATCCGGGTCCTCGGGCCCATCCTAGTCGTCGGACCCATCCGGATCTTTGGGCTCGTCTAGGTGTACGAGCCCTTCTGGGTCGTCGAACCCGTCTGGTCGGACTCGTCCGGGTATTCGGCCCCGTCCGGATTGTCGGGATCTTTCAACTCGTTGGGCCCGTCCAGGTCGTCGGACCTGTCTGGAGCATTGGGCCAATGACCTAGACGGGTTTGACCGGGCCATATTGACGAACTTGACGGCACAATCGTGCAGTATGGGCCGTCAAGCCTCTAGATCATCGGGCCACCCAGCCTGTCTGGGCTTCCCAGTCAGTCCAGCTCGGGTGGGTCGTCGGGTCTAACCAATTCGGTTGTGTAGTTGGGTCTGCCCGACCCATCTGGGTTGTCGAGCATGTTTCCAAATTTATCATGAACTCAAAACATAATTAAGCATAAAATAAATATTGTTAAAATGAAATTTTATCTCACAATAAATTCAAATTTTTTTTCCAAACAAGAAATTGAAATGTAAGGTATTTTAATTTCCTTATCCAAACAAGTTATTTAAAAAATGAATGAAATTTAATTACAAGCAATTCAAATACAAAGCATTTCAATTTCTAAGTATTGTTGAAATATTCTATCCAAACACAAGGTAAGGAAGGCAGAAAAGGGAATTTAGGTGTTGATGCTAATATTTTTGAGATTACCCCACACCTCCACATGGTGTAACTTCAAAAGTTCAATGTTTATACCATGAAGTATCAGAAGCTTTTTACACAGGATATCAGACCAGCACTTGAAGACATCGTTTGGACATGGCAAGGAGAACAACCACAACAAGAGCAACAACATCATGAAGTAGTTCTGGAAGAGCACCAACCTTCTCATACCGCTTAGTTTCCTCATCAACAGTGAGGGCAATATGCCTTGGGGATATAGGAATATTGACTCTCATAATCAAGCTCAATGTCGATTATACTTTTTCCTTTTTTGTGGGAAGTATAATGTGTTGTGTTAGGGTGACTGACTAATGTTTAATTTAAAATGGGTTAAATATGTTTTTGATCCTTCAAGTTTCAGTGAAATTTGGAATTAGTCTCTCATCGAAACGTTTGACCAATTTAGTCCTTCATCTTTAGAAATGCGTGAATTTAGTCCTTTTAATCAAATTTTGTTAAGTTTATTTAAAATTTCAAACGTGTTTTATGATAATATTTGAGTTAACATTTAAACAAAAATGGTTCAAACAATGTAAACAATTCAAATATTATCATGAAATGCGCTTGAATCGTTAGATAAACTAAACAAAATTTGGTTAAAGGGACTAAATTCATACATTTCTAAAGATAAAGGACTAAATTGGTCAAAAGTTTCAAAGAGGGACCAATTCCAAATTTCACTGATACTTGAGGGACCAAAAACATATTTAACCCATTTAAAATCTATCGAGTTTTCTTTTTTTATATCTTTTGATGGGAAAAGTTTGTTATTTTTTTTTTCAATGTGATGGCTACCATATGATTATTTTCAAGGTTTTAAATTCTAATTAATATTGTAGATTCATTGTGATCTTCAATGTTTCGAAAATTGCAGACCAATGTAGTTACCATTGTAGTTACTGTTACAATTGTAGTTGTGGACCAAAGGACGATATTGTTTTTTGGTTTGGTGCTTTGGACTTGTAGGTGAGGGTTGGGTTGGGGTTTACAAGTGGAGGGAGATGACTTAATCTGTTTTTTATGTTTGGTACTTTGGATTTGTTTTCTTGCTTTCATATATATAAGGCCACATAAGTTGGGTGACATTTATTGCCCTTTATTTTCATGAATGAAATTCCCTATGACGATTTATAATATTGAAAGTAGTGAACTAAATTCCCTTGAGGAGAAATGAAACCTAAGGGACGTTCTTCTACAATTTGTTGAAGTATTGTGTCATGTAGAATCCATTATGAGTCCTAATAGTATGCGTCTAAACAAAATTGCAAAAATTTCCATCGATTCAATTGTCAATTTGTGAAGTATTTTGTGTCATAAGCAGTTTGGTTTCATCTGTGTCACGAAATGTTATAGCATGCATAAGCACGACCCTTAAGATCGCTTTCCTTATTCTTACCATGGAAGCATTTCGAGTCATAGATGTGCAAAATCAACTTACCAATTATGGAGATCTCCCACTAGGGTTTTCCTTGTGGGTCCTCCTCTTCTCCACTTGATTCATATATTAATGAGGCATAGACCCTTTTTGCCATCGAACTTGTTACTTTTATCCTATTACTGTTAATCTTACTGGAAAAGACTTTTTGTCACCTTAACATTCAACAAATAGGATTTCAGCTTCTTTGGTTCTTGATTACTGTCTCAGCTAGAAAGTGGGAACACTTACATCAAGTATTATTACTTTCATTTTTTTTGGTGGCATGTACTTTGGTGGCTTGTACTTTGGTGGCTTGTATCTGCTTTTATTAGGTATGTTTTAGTTGAAAATATAAAAGTTATGTTTGAGGAATCAATTAAATATGTGAGAGGGGAAGTCATTTCTAAACTCAAATTATGAGTCATTGATATTGATGTATTGGACTTGTCCCTTCTAAATATGTTGAGAAATACTATGAAATAATTTTAAAGAGATTGCTAAATTAGTATATTTATCATGTGCAGAAGGGCGTTGAAAAAGATTGTCCCTTTCCCTTTTCATGTTTTGTTTGCAAGCTCATATAATGTGAACTCAGGTGGCAATGTTCACACTTTGGGATTTTGGGTCCATTGATCCCCTCATTCCATCCAATTTCCTTGGATTGCTCCATTTTTTCACACTACACATACAATAGGTATCATTTTAGAGAGTTAGTTATAGGAAATTAGACATGATTTTGTTAGGTACATATTGTTTCAGCATAGTCCCATCAACAACACCAGCATACCCTTCTCTACCTCTAGGGTCCTACTTTGATCTGCATAAGCCACTTCTATATTCCAAACCATCCAAATTCACCTCACTTGTAATCAATGGCCACAGAAGGATGTAGGTTGCATTTTTCTTATCTTTCCTTTCTATTAATATATGTCTTCCTTACTTTTAAAAATCTAACCAAAAAACTAAATTTGCAGTTGTGATCTCTTTGATTTGCGTTAGGAGCAAGTCCCTTATGAAGTGGCATGGTCTTGGCAAAAGGAAATTGTCAAGGACAAGAGGGCACAAATTGAAAAGGAAGGAGATTGTAATGACACCCTTATATTCTACAACACCCTACTATTTATACATTTGGCACTGCTAGTACCTTGGAGAACCTCAAGTTTGACATGAAAAATGCTCCTTTTAATATTTATCGCACCAAGCGTGGTGGAGAGGTTACATACCATGGCCCTGCTCAGGTGCTTGCACTAAATCACTTGCAACAATTTAGATTCCTATTTTTATTTATTTTGTATAGCAGTTCATAACATAATTGTGCTTTGCATCACAGCTAGTTATGTACACAATTATCAACCTCGGAACGCATAAGATGGATCTTCATTGGTACCTTAGGTCTCTTAAAGAGGTTGTCATTCATGTTCTTTCTTCAACATTTTCATTTCAGGCTTCTACGGTGGAAGGATTAACTGGTGTTTGGGTTAGTAAACCTTTAAATCGTATTTACATAACACTTATAATTTCGTATTTTTTGTTTTGCACCACATGCCCTGATTCTAAATTATCTTGGTTATTACACATTAGCAGATAATAATTGTTCTGCCTTGGATTGTATTGTTTAACTCTAAAGTATTTTCACATATGATCCAATAAGACCTTTCTCTCTTAGCTATAATATTTGTGTCCATTTCATGTGACATTCCCTTAGCGATTTTTGAGATGATAAGTTTTAGTATCATCCATAAATTTCAAATTAAATCAAGATTACAAACAATAACATTTCTAGTATTCAGCAAAACGGATGACAGTTGTTGCTATAAAATAAGATTATACAACACATTTGATTATGCTTGTGAGTTTGTGATGATTCAAATTATTTTTCTCTTACCTTAGCAATGCATTACAGGAAATGAGAAACTGGCAGTTGTTGGCATCAGAGTGTCTAGCTGGATAACCTATCATGGCTTGGCACTTAATGTCACAACAGATTTGTCTCCCTTCAAATGGATCATCCCATGTGGAATTCAAGATCGTCAAGTAGGAAGCATTAAGGAGTTGGTGAGAGAGGGTGTTGGTCATGGAATAGCTGATTTGCATCATCTAAATGATGCTAGTCTTATTCATATTACACATAAATCCTTGCTTGAAGAATTCTCACAAGTATTTCAGCTTGAATACAATTACAAAAGAATTTCTTCCACCATGTTGTATGAAAGGAAATGAAGCTCTCTTACCAAATAAACACATCAAGGTTAAATTTGAATGATGGTATAATATCCCTTGTCTCTGAAAAATATCATTTGTTTTGCAGTAGAACACACTTGTACATACTTTCTACGTTTTACCAATTTCTTGAGATGAATAGCTAGATGATAAAAATTATGAAAATTCTCTATCTTTTTTTTAAAAAAAAAAATATTATTCATGTTTGCTTTACTGACCCTTGTTAATTTGATGGTTGCTTCGAAGTTTCAGAAATGTAAATTTCTGGGGTCTATTCCTTTTATCTTCAGTCAACACGGAAAATTAGTAGTGAGTTGGTGTGTAGTATATTATGATAATCAAGATTGTAGTATCTGAGTTTGTAATTTTGCCAATTTCTGTCGGTATTTATATGGAGATTGACGATTTTTGGAACGCAGGAGTATTTGGTTTAAACAAAACGTTATCTTTTTTAGTGGTAATTTATCTGAAATAGATCATTAAAGTGAAAAACTTGTCTCAACATGAAATTTAAGAAATCTATCCTTTTTCAGTTTATGCTTCATTTGGTTCAATGAAATATTTAGATTAAAGATTAAAGCTGAACTAAAGTACTTAACTAAGCAAATACACCAAAGTCAAAAACCTGGAATTATACTATTAACAGAACAAAACTTAGTTAACTAAACCTAAACCAACAAATGTAGTCATATTTGAACTACAATTTTGAATTAGAATAGTATGACTAAAATTAATGCTAACTGCCAAAAACAACGAAACTAAATCAAAACATCAAATATGAACTGGAATCTAACTAAAAACAGTAAGGGACACTAAGTCAGCTACCAAAATACTACTACATTTTGTATCTGAATCTAAATATGCTTCTATAAAACTGAAACAGAACACTAAAATTAACAAAAACAGAACAAAATCAAATAATTCACTAATCAGTAACTTAATCCTAAGTACGTACCTAAACAAAGTTAAATCAACAAGATGGAATTAAAGAATGTATGTTACATAAATCTTTTTTACACACAAATTTTTTACAATCTTTTTTTTACATTGTCTTTGGTGTAGTAAAGAGGGAGTAGAATGTGTGGAGAAAAACTAGTGCACAGTGGTATGGCAGAACTGAATGTGGTTTGTGAGTGGCAAATAAAACTGGAAAACATGAAAAATGAAAGGCTAAACTGTACAGAAGAAAAATAAACTTCAAAGAAACTAAGCTATTTTAAACTAATGAAAAAGGAAAAGCAAACTAGACTACTCCTACAACTACAACAGATTGGTCTGGCTCAAAGTGGCCACAAATCAAAATTGATTCGTTTTAATTTTATGTACTATACCATTCACAGCAGCTGCAACTATATCACACTTATCTTTTAATGGCAATTTATCTGAAATAGATTGCTAAAGGTGTTGTTAAGTAAAGAGAAAAACTTGTCTCGGCATGATATTTAAGAAATCTATCCTTTTTCAATTTATGCTTCTTTGGTTGAATTATAAAGAACTTTTCCATACTCCATTTGGTTTATTATAATATTTAGATTACAGATAAAAATATTTCTAACTCTATACAAATAATATAACTCTCTTAGGGGTGTTATGTAGAAATTATGATTAACAATATGACGTGCTACAAGAAAATGTCTCATTAACAATCAATTTTAGTGACAAAAAATTATTAATGACCAATTTAGATATCAATTTACAAAATAAACTAAAAACTTATTACTAAAAGAATCACTATTATCAATAAAAAATTATAATTGGTCATCAAATTCGTTACCAATTAATTAGAAACTAATTTAAAAACCAATTCATTTGATAACAAAAATCTTTGTAACTAATGTTTAGTGACTAATTTTCTTTAGTAATTAGATTTCAGAAACTAATTTAATGACCAAATATAATTTTTTATTCATAATAGTAATTATTTTAGTAACTAATATTTTTTTTATTTTATAAATTAATATATAAATTAATAACTATAATAACTAACATTTTTTTTCATCAAAATTGACTAACGAGACATTTCTGTTCAATTTTTAGAGAAGAGTTTCTTAAAGAATATGTCGTCTATATTGATATCAAATTCTCTAATTAGGCTGAGTTAATACTTGTCATCCTTACCCCCAACAATTTCTAAAGCTAAAAATTAAACACGTCTAAAAGTTATTCAAGTTGGCTTTCGAAAAATTTCTCCCTAAGAATATAAAAAAAAAGAAATATTAAAATTAGTGAGTTTATAGGTTAAAATTATTTATACTAAAATAAAAAGATAAAAATTCAATGAATTTACAATAAAAATTCTACAGAAAGATATTTATTTTTTTCTTATTTTCCAAACTTTGGGATTTTGTAAAAAAATTCGTCTAAATGAACCAATACACAAAAGTTAATCAATTTCCACATGGAAAACACCCATCTCATACACCAGTTTTGGTCCTGGACAGTGATATAACAGTAGAGTGCATTCTGATTAGGAATAAGCAAAACCATAAACATTCAACCATGCAATCAGTACAGTTACTCAAATTACTACCCATCTTATATATTCTAACAGTATGCAATGAATATGAACATTGTGTAGAGTTTGAGAGGAGAGAGAAAAGAAAAGCATTTATTATGATTATGAAAGATTACATTCAAGGGGAATGCATGCAAGGTTATATAGAGACCTGCAGAGGCACAACAGAAGGAAAACAGATTAACTAAAACATAGTAGTTAGAATAACCACTAACTATGCTAACTAACAGAATCTAACTATGCTAACACGTCCCTCTTAAACTGAGGGTGGAGAGCGTAACGAGAGAACCCGAAGTTTACTACGAAATAGGGAGAAAGAAGACCCAGAAATAGGTTTGGTGAAAACATAAGCTATTTGAAATCTTGCTGGTATGTGATTGACTATCAGTTGGCGTTTTTGAACCAGATCTCAGACAAAGTGAACATCCATGGCAAAGTGTTTAGTTTTGGAATGCATAATTGGATTAGTAGTGAGAAGAACAGATCCAAGATTATCGGAATAGACTACTGGAGTTGAATGTGAGAGTTTTAGCTCACGAAGAAGGGTATTCAGCCAAGAGATTTCTATGGTGATAGAGGCAATACTACGTGATTCAGCTTCAGTGCTGCTCCTGGAGACTGTTTTCTGCTTTTTGGAGGACCACGAAACTATGTTGTCCCCAAGATAGACACAATACCCTGTTGTGGATTTCCTATCATCTATGTCAGCCCCCCAATCAGCATCGGCGAAACCATGAATGGATTGGTTGGTGGAGGAAGTAAAGCGAATACCAAAAGCATGTGTGCCTGCAACGTACCGAAGAAGCCTTTTTACTGCTTTCCAGTGGTGGATTTGAGGATTATGCATGTATTGAGAAACTTTGTTGACAGCGTACGTAATGTCTGGACGGGTGAAAGTTAAATATTGGAGAGCACCAACAATTTGACGATACAAGGTTGGGTCGTGAAAGGCTGTAGAACCATCGACGGTGAGTTTAAGAGACGTCACCATGGGAGTGGGTTGTGGTTTGGCTTCTGTCATGTTGGCTTTGTGTAACAATTGTTGAGCATATTTGTCTTGATGGAGAATAAGCGACCCATCTGAGTTCCACTGCGTTTCAATACCAAGAAAGTAGTGTAGTTTCCCAAGATCTTTCAAGGTGAAGGTATGACTAAGAGTGGAGATCAAAGACCTAATAGCAGTAGAAGAAGACCTTGTAATTAAGATATCATCAACATATATAAGAATAATGACAGAGGTAGTATGAGTGGCATGAACGAAGAGAAAGGGATCAGAAATAGTAGCTTTAAAACCAAGGTTAACAAGTGTGCTACTTAGCTTATGGTGCCAAGCACGTGGTGCTTGTTTTAAGCCATAAATGGCTTTGTTGAGACGACAAACTTTTGTAGATGAGGTAGTGAAATCGTACGGCTGCTACATATAGACCAGCTCTTGAAGATCACCGTTTAAAAAGGCATTATTTACATCAAGTCGGTGCACTGGCCACTTATGAGAAATAGCAAGGGCTAAGACGGTTCGAATAGTAACTAGACGAACCACGGGGCTAAACGTATCAAAGTAGTCTACGCCTTATATTTGATCAAATCCACGAGCTACAAGACGAGCTTTTCGTTGTTGCAGGGAGCCATCAGGATTGTACTTGTTTTTGAATATTCACTTGCAAGTGATGATGTGAGCATCAGAAGGTGGATCTACGAGAGTTCAGGTGTTGTTTTTAATGTGTGCATCATATTCAACATCCATAGCTTTCTTCCATTCAGGATCGTCAATGGCGGTTTTGGGATTGACAGGAACAAAATCACTAACAGTGGTTGTACACCAGACTTGGCTCTTGTTTGCATGGGGTGCATGTTGATGGTTGACGCTGGAGCTGCATTAGAAATATTAGGAGAGGAAATGGTAGGGGAAGATGACATCATAGATTCAGAGGAAGATGCAGTATTGTGTATAGCAGGGGGTGTGACAGTAGGTGATTGAGGTGCATGTGTGATCGTGGGTGAATGAGGTTCAGAAAGTAAAAATAAAGGTTGTGATGATATAGAAGCAGGTATGGAGGAACCATTAGGTTCAAACAAGTTGGATTTTGTTTTATAAGGAAACTCATCTTCTTTAAACAAGACATTACGTGAGACATATATTTTTCCATTAGGATGAAGACAAAAGTAACCTTTTTTATTAACAGCATAACCAAGAAAAAGACATATGTGAGATTTAAAGTCAAACTTGTATTCATTATAAGGTCTAAGCAAAGGAAAACATGCGCAACCAAAAACACGAAGTAAATTGTATGTTGAAGGATTGTTATAAAGAATAGTATGTGGTGTTTGATGATGCAAGATAGATGTTGGGAGATTATTTATAATGAAAACAGCAGCTTTGAAAGCATAACTCCAATATTTTAAAGGTAAGGATGCATGAGCAAGTAAACTTAAACCAGTCTCTACAATATGCCGATGCTTTCGTTCCACAACACCGTTTTGCTGATGTGTGTGAGGACAAGTATATCTGTGATGAATACCAAACAAGGCAAGAGTTTTATCGAAGGAAATAAACTCACGAGCATTATCACTTTGTATGTTTTTGATTTTATGTCCTAATTGGTTTTCAACAAGAAGTTTAAATTTGAGAAAGATATCTAACGCTTGAGACTTAGCATGCATAAGATAGAGCCACGTAAATTTTGAACATGCATCAACAAATGAAATATAATATTGATGACCATCTATAGAGTATTCATGGGCAGGGCCCCAGATATCAATAAAAATCATTTCAAGAGGTTTCATATATTGAGTATTAGACACAGGATATGGTAGTTGATGTATCTTGGCAACAACACATGAGTCACAAAAAAAGGAATTCATTTTTACACCAATATTAAAAGCATAAAGGGCACGTTTTACAGTGTTGAGAGCTACATGCCCCATTCTGGCATGCCAAACATCCAGAGGAACAATTGAAGAAGATCCCGTAGTAGTGTGTTGAATGGTTGGTGGTAAAGACCTTTGCAAAGTCGAAAAAACGTAGTTGCCTTCCTTAAGGATTCCTTGGAGTAGAATCTCCTTGGTTACCTGATTTTTAACAGTGCAATGAGTAGGATAGAATTCAAAAAAAAACATGATTATCTTTTGCAAATTAAGAAACACTAATAAGATTCTTGGTTATGTGAGGAACATGTAGAAGTTTATTCAAAACAAAAGAAGACGAATTTGAAAGAGACGAAAGAGATGTAGAACCAATGTGGGTTATGGATAAACCTGTTCCATTTCCTAATTTGACTTGTTCAGCACCATTATAGTTTAATTTAGAGGTATAATTTGTAGAATCATTCGTAACATGGTGAGAAGCACCACTGTCTGCGTACCATAATGAATCAGGCATGGATGAAATGGTGGAAAATTGATCAGAGATATCAATATTGGAAGATAAAACCTGGGTGTTGTTGGTTTGTACGGATGATTGTATTTCTTGATTGAATCTGTGCCAGCAATCCATAGCAGTATGTTCACCCTTGAAACATATTTGGCATTGAGGCCGATTGTTGGACAACTATTGATACTGAGAGGGAATCGAGTTCGATCTAGACGATTGTCAACCAAAGGGAGGACGTCCACCGCGATTTGAATTTGATCTTAAACGCGCACGACCACGATCATAGGACCTGCCACGATTTGAAGAATTCCAAGAAATGGTGGTGGAATGCAACTGCGATGATGAGTCGACTTGTCGATGCCTTTCCAACCTTTCTTCTTGATCAAGAAGTAAAGCCTCGATCTCTTCGATGGTATAAGGTTCATGGCGCGAGAGAATAGTGGTGACAAAGGGATCATATTCTTTAGACAATCCATCAAGGATATGTTCAATGTGTTCTTCCTCTGAAACAGAGACACCTGTAGCACAAAGAGAGTCAACAATTTTCTTTATCTCGAGAATGTAGACGGAGATGGAGCGTTCTTTCTTGGTGCTCTTGAGTTGAGTTATGAGCTTTTTAATTTTTCCTCGTGATTGACTGGCATAGTAGATCTTGAGTTTCTGCCATACTTCGTAGGATGTGTTTAATCCAACCATTTTCGTGAGTAATGGGGAAGACATTGATGAGAGTAGCCATGCAACAATTAGGCGATCTTGCTGGTGATAATGCACGTATTGAGGATTTATGATATCACTGGCTCGTGACTCTTCGTTGAGATACTTGGGTGGGGCTTCTTTGCCTTCAAGATATTTGAGGAATCTAAGACCATCAATGGTGGCCATAACCTGATGCTGCCAAACCATGAAATTGTGTTCATCGAGTTTGACATTGACGGGAGTGGTGAACAAATGTAGAGTAGGCGTATGAATTGTGGAGGAAGAGGACTGGGAATTCCCAATAGGCGAAGACATTGCGGAAGCGAAAAAAAAAATTATGCTCTGATACCATGTAGAGTTTGAGAGGAGAGAGAAAAGAAAAGTATTTATTATGATTATGAAAGATTACATTCAAGGGGAATGCATGCAAGGTTATATAGAGACCTGCAGAGGCACAACAGAAGGGAAACAGATTAACTAAAACATAGTAGTTAGAATAACCACTAACTATGCTAACTAACAGAATCTAACTATGCTAACATTTTGGAATCTCTAAAATCTTTCATATTCTGCATTCATATATCGTTTTTCTTTTTCAGTCTCAAAACTCAAAAGGATGCTAAATTATGTCTAAATGCATTGACCCTATAATGTTGTGAAATATGTATAGGACCATGTAACAGTGCTAACTAAGACCGTATGGTATCATGTTACACTTTTTTTGCAAAAATTCATGTCATGTAGTTCTGCAAGTATATATAAATGGAAATACATGTTAACAAGTAGTAAGGTTTTGGTTTGATACGCTAATAATTTTTTCAACAGTGACCAAATTTTTCTATCTTTAATTTTCCAATCACTGTCTCCAGTTTTTTGATTTGTGTTCAAGATCTATTACATTAATTCCAGATACACAATTATAGCTTTCACCTTGAGCCCCAAATATCCTTGCTTCTATGCTCCAATTTGCATTTTCAACCTCTTCCTTCAAAATCAATGGTTTAACACTATCTTTTCCAACCAGTTTTGCCTGTGGTGACATCCTTTTAGCATTTTCGTAATCTGCAGTAGAGGCTGAAGAACTCTGATTGGACAAATTTTTACATCTTGTTGGAACATCATGTATATTTTCATTATCTTTGAAACTATCTTGAGCAGAATTTCCAGAAGGAACAATTTTCAAGCATTTAACAAGAAGATCGATCAAAAGGCACATTAGCATCACTGTTCTCTTTCGTTGCACAATATTCTTAGCAAAATCATGTTGATTCGGTAGCACCGATTGCTTCCACCACTTTGCATAACGTGTGGTAACATCTCCCTCAAAAAGCCTAGTAGGAAAATACAACTTTTAAGCCTTGGTGCTCATGACGGCTTCAAAGATACCAACTTTCTTCCACACTGATTCATACCTGTCTCTAAGGTCATCCACCCATTCGACCCATTTCCTGTATGTGGGGCGCTAGCAGGTGAAATGGATCACCAAAGGCCACTCCTTTGGTTCAAAAACCGATGGCAGTGGCATAGTCATAGAAGTTGAAAGTGATGGGGAAAACAACAACACAAACAATATACCAGAGAATGCAGTGGATATAATTTCCCCTAACTTGCAAGAATCTATGAGGAGCAATAATCAAAGAGAAGCAATAATAAATCACCAAAGGCACAAATAAAGGCACCAAGATTTTTAACGTGGAAAACCCTTCAAATTAAGGGTAAAAAACCACGAGTCGTCCAAACCAAAGAAATAGCTCCATTATGATCAACAAGAGTACAAAAGAGTCTCAATCAATAGCACAAATTAGTGCCAACACCCAACCAAATAACAAAGCAACAAAGCTTTCAAAATAGAGAAGAACAAGAGAGGAAAACCTATAATATCATTGCTGCAGTGCGAAACTAATATCTCCCAACTCAGACCTCGTATCAAAGATCCGACCGGTCAGAATGAAGAGCAATGAGTTCCGAACCTAATGTAAAACTTTCAGCCCGATCCAACAGTGAACGAATCCGCAGTGCCGATTCTACTGTGATAGCTCTGTGAAAAACGTGAACATAATTTTCCCTCGACCTCTCCCTCTATGTGTTCGGGCTTTCAGTGTGTTCTGACTCTATTATTCTTCCTCTCTATTTATATTGCAGCCTCCTCTCCACTAGGTTAAGTGAGACATGGGCTTCTCAAGTTTTGGGCCTTTTCTCCACATAGGAAGGGAGCCCAATACCCAACAAATCTCCCCCTCACAACTATGTGGAGATAACCGCCAAATCGGCGATCTCACAACAAACTTCAAACTTCCCTCTTGGCAATGCTTTAGTCATTATATCAGCACCATTATCATCTGCATGAACCTTTTCCAACTCCAACAACTTAGCATCCAAAGCATCACGTATCCAATGATACCTCACATCAATATGTTTGGATCTAGAATGAAAAGTTGGATTCTTACCAAGATGGATAGCACTTTGGCTATCAACGAACAATGAATAGTTATCTTGCCTAAAACCAAGCTCCTGCAAGAATTTCTTCAACCATAACACCTCCTTGCATGCTTCAGTAATAGCAATGAACTCTGCCTCTGTAGTAGACAACGCTACACACCTTTGTAGTCTTGATTGCCAAGCCACAGCTCCCCCTGCAAACTTTATCAAATAGCCCGAAGTGGACTTTCTGGAATCAATATCCCCAGCCAAATCTGAGTCTGAGTAACCCATCAAAGTAGGTTTATCACCTCCAAAACAAAGCTTCATATCAACTGTACCATGAAGATACCTCAAAATCCATTTCACAGCATTCCAATGCTCTCTACCTGGGTTTGACAAAAATCGACTAACTGTACCAACAGCATGTGCAATATCTGGTCTTGTACACACCATCGCATACATCAAACTGCCCACCGCAGATGCATAAGGAACTCTACTCATATTGGTCTTCTCAACTTCATTTGAAGGACTCTGTTTAACACTCAGTTTAAAATGAGTAGCAAGAGGAGTACTCACAACTTTAGCATTTTCCATCTGGAATCTCTGCAACACCTTCCTAATGTATTGCTCTTGTGATAGATAAATCTTCTTTTCTCTCCTATCACGTGAGATATGTATGCCAAGAATCCTTTTAGCAGCTCCCAA
>Ga0214544_1001455_pt1 | contig 49168 bp, 50 predicted proteins | sample CNSS3metaG_FD_160074 | JGI IMG/M metagenome (GOLD analysis project Ga0214544, IMG submission 160074) | Root nodule microbial communities from cowpea collected in UCLA plant growth center, Los Angeles, California, USA - CNSS3 | ecosystem: Host-associated > Plants > Roots > Nodule | place: USA...
AAACAAAGGAGACCAAAGGTACATAGGTACATTTGCTTCATGCCTTTTACTTTATGCTTTATGCCTTTGCTTTACTCTCTCCTCCACATCATTTATGCTCACCAATCACCATGCGCCACCTAGCATTACTTTCTTACTTCTAATTAACCTACAAAGCAAATAAACATAGATTAGCATGTTGGCTTAAGTCAACTCAACTATAGTCATCAAGTCAAACCTAGCTTTGAGAAAGTTATTCTTCATCTTTGTGTGATCACGCTTGTGTCCTTGTTTTTTGGTGTGAGAGAGGAGTGGGTTGATAAGGAGAGTGACTAACTTGCTTTAGGTTCTTTTTAAGGAGAAGTAACACTTTGGTTAAAACTTGCCACTCTTCTTTTTCCTTTTCTCTTTGCTTTTTCATTTTATTTTGGTCCTCATTAACCCCTTAAGGTGATAGAGGTACTAAAGTGACTTTTTTCCCATGAGAGTGGAAAATGTATTTGTTTGTATGACCATTAAGACCTGGGAAAAATTAATGACTTGATTAATATTGTTGATTTATTTAATTTAATTAGGTTATTAAATTATGAATTAGGAAATAATTATTATTAGAGTGATTTAAGTTATTGTGGTATTTATAATAATTATTTGAGTGATTTAAGGAATTATGGTTTGTGGAGTATAAGTGTTTTAATACTTATAATGCATACTATATCAGGTGAAAGTGTACAGCCTAGTGGTTAGTGCATCCTGTTGTTGTGTGTGAGGTCTCAGGTTTGAACCTAGTTGGCCAAATTTCGTTTTGTATGTTGGCTTTAGATTCTATTTTGATTTTTATCTATTCTTTGTACATATTTTTTTTGAATTGTGATTTAAAATATTACAACAGCCAAGAAAAAAAATACATTTAAGTGGGAGAATATTAACGGGGTTTATAGGTTGAAAGTTAGGATTTTAGAAAGGAGGGGTGGAGAGAAACAAGAAGAGAGAACAAGGGTGCAAGATTTCAGCAGCTGGGGTAGAGAAGAGAAACATTCCAAAGAGACCCATTAGATGAATAGGTGAGGAAGGTTTCCTTTGGCTTTTTTCCTTTGGATTGTTTTCCATTCACAATATGATATAAAGGTGAACAAGGATCAAGACCTGCACATTTAGTTCTGGTTTTCTCTTTTCATTGGGTGCAGTTTTTGTTTTTTTTTCTCTAAGAATAGTTTTCTCATTTTCTTCTCACGTTGCAGCATTTTATTTCATGAGTTTAAATTTTCTCTCTCTTCTTTTGTTTTAGTATTTTTACGTGAATGGGTGCAGAGGCATTAGATTTGCTTCTTCTTCTTTTAATTCTTGATATCACGCGTATGGTTGGGTGCAGCGTGTTCCAATTTTTATAATAATAATTTATTTGATTTACTTTTGAAAAGGTGTGTAGACCTGTATGGGTTCTTTAGTATCTCTCTTCATGAAATATTTTTGTTCAACCTTGTTTTCTCTTTCCGTTTGCAACCTTGCTTTTCTCTTTTCGTTTTGCAGCCTTGCATTAAGTGTTCCATTCTTTTCCTCCATTTAACCCTTGGGTGCAGGTTCGTTATTGAGTTTTTGAAAAGAAAGAAAAGCCACATTATTATTCTAAAGCCATCACTTTCTCTTTCTTCCTTTTTCTTTCTTCTATTCACGTGCGTTAGTGGGTTCTTTGTCTTGTTTCCATTTCTCTCTCATCATATTGGTTTGAATGGGGAAAGGTCATGGTTCCACATGCTAGTTTCTCTTTCCTCCTTTTTCCTTAATTCTCTTATGTAAATGAGGATGGGTTCATGGTTTTTGCTTTCCCTTTTCTACCTCTTTCCTATTTTTTTTCTTCATTTTCCCTTAATTCTTTCATGTAAATGTGGGTGGTGCAATGCATGTTTTAACAATTTCTTATATTTTATATTTTAAGGAAGTCAATATGTGTAACTTTGATAAGACACTTGTTGTACGTTAGCTATTTTTTTGGTGCAGCTACATTCTTTTGTTCTTTAAATATTTATGTTGTTAGGTGAGTGGTAATTGGTTGGTGAAAGCCCTGGGGCAAGACCAAACGTGCATGTGTGCTATTAGGGGCAGCTTTGGGAGTTTCTCTTTCTATCGTTAGTGAACCTTGCGTCAAGACATTAATGCGGTTGTGGTTAGTTTTGGTTTTGTTTGAAATCCATAATTTTCATAAAGTAGTTTTACGTTAAGGTGCAACCACTTTTCTTTTTCTTTTTTTTTTCTCGTTTTGAACAAACAACGTAAGGATTTGGACTACCCTTTCTTCTTTTTACAAAAAGATAGTATCTATTTTTCTACTCTTTAAAAGTATAGGTGTTACAGTTGTGATGGTGTGTATTTGGTTGGCAATAAGTAATCCTCATGTGTTGCATGTTGAGAGTGTTTGCCTTGCTTGAAAGCTCTTGGTGGAATTAAATGTTGTGTGAGGTTTTTCGTATCTAGGAACCCAGTGAAGACTCTTTCGCTTGTGTGCAGAAGTGGAAAGGGGTCCTCTTTGCCTGTGTGAAGCAGTGGTAGAGGATTGGTTCAAGTGTTGTACCCTCTCGCCTGTATGAAGTAGTGTGGAGGGGAAAGATGTTTCACTTTATTTTGGCTCATTGCGAGTATATTGCCCAGTGTGTGATGCATCGACATTTTTACTCATAATTCCTTGAGGAATAAGGGAGATAGTCTGACTGCGATAGTGGGACACATCGAACCATCTGTTCTAGGAAACTAGATGTTGTTGTCGGGTGAGAGGCCACGGAAAACCCAAAGATTGATTATGATCACTATGGTTGAAGATTTGAGATGAATGTGACGCTATGTTTGGTTTGGTATGATTGGTTAGATTTTGGGGTTTGTGTGTTCAAATCAAGGATTGATTTTGATCATAATGCTTAAGTGTTATTTGAGTGCGATGTTGAGTATTTATGGACATGTTTTATTTACAAAATTCTTTTATATATCATTATTTATGGTTAGCTTACCTCTATTTATTTTTTTTTGTGCTTGTTGCCTGTGCGATGATCGTATAACGTGTATGTTATACGGGAGCAGATGGTAATGCAGATGTTTTCGACTCAAAGTAGATTGCGGAGAGGATGGAATGAACTCAGGGGGGATTATTATTTATTTAGTTGATTTCAATCAAACATTGAAGACTATGAAAATTTCTTTTGCTTCCTAGTATTCAATTGGAACTTTGTTTTTTTATTATTACTATTTCAATGGAAGTATTGGATTTCCTATTTTACATTTAAGTTTTAAGTTTCTTTTAAGAGTCTTTGTGTGATATAATCGTTTTAATTTCAAACAAAAAGAGCAATGATAGCTTCTCGTGACATCCTAAATTTGGGGTGTTATAACCATCAAGTAAGGTATGTTTATCAAAGTGCCATGGCCTACCTAGCAAAATATGTGTGGCCTCCATGGGAACGATATCACATAGAACCTCATCCTTGTAGCTTCCTAGGGTGAAGTTAATTAGGACTTGTTTATTGACATTTATTTCTCCATCCTTACATATCCAAGTAAGCTTATACGGCTTCGCATGAGGAATGGTTTCTAAGCCAAGTTTTTCCACCATCTTTGTGCTAGCCACATTTGCACTACTTCGTCCATCAATAATTAAAGAGCAAACCTTATTTGTAATGAGGCATCTAGTATAAAAAACGTTTTCTCTTTGAGCTTGTTCAAGCTCCTTGGAAACTTGAACTAGCGTGCACCACACTAACAAAAGGTCTCCTTTACAAGGATTGGTTCAAATTTTACTTGAACAACTAGCTTCTCTTGAAAGAGATGGTGGAGATAAGTGTTCCCTCTCTACCTCACCACTTGGCTTTGAGGATATGGTCCTCTTGGTTGGGTAATTCAAAGCAATGTGCCAATACCCTAAATAATTAAAATATTTAATGGAACATGACCTTTGACAAATGGAACCCTTTTTAACCAGTGGTTCTTGTTGAGATTTCGAAAAATGGTTTATCATGTTTTTTCCCTTCCATTAGTAGCTATAATAGTAGTTTGGTAAGTAACTTTTAGAAATGTAATCAAAGTCTATTTCGTCACATCTATAGTATATTGTGAAACAAAAGATCAATTAGAGGAAATACAAACTAGATTTTGAATGACTATCTATTGCAAAACATGCCTTTTATGTCTGGTATTTTGAGCTTTTGAAGTATTTTTTCTAATAGAATTAGATTTAACAAACCTAAATTTTATGTCTTTTGGCAATAACAAACTTAAATTATATTTGTTGTCAACAAATTTAACTTCCAAGTCTGGTGTTGACTAACATACTTAAAATTGAAGTTTGTTGTTAACCAACATCTTAAATCAGAATAGATTCTACATTGAAAACACTAAATTGAAGTTTGTTGTGAAAAAATAAAGGCTTAAATTTGCTGCACTTTTTATATTAATTTTGTTTTAGCACGAAAGTAAAACTTGTAATACAGAAAATGTCCTAAAACAAAAGATATAATTGAAATTATTCATATCTATTACATAATAAATAGTTCAAAATAAAAATAATTATTAAGATGTTTAAATTAAAATTGTAGTCTAAAACTTAAAATAAGATCTAAAATAAAACCTAATTTGCACATTGGAGGAGATAACTTGTCTATTGATGTGTTATTTCAAACATATTCTCCTTTGATGTAGGTGAAGGATCATTGAACACCTAAAAGAAATGATGTTATTATGTAGTAGAGTACCTTCGTTGTCTAGTTATCATAAATTTGGTCCTAAATGATAGCTTATTGTAGTGTAATAAAAGAAAATTTGATATCATACAACTTGTACACAAAATAGTTAATTTAAGATAAAATTTTATATCATACAACTCACCATAGGATATATAATTTGAACTTGCTTTTGTCTATTCCTTTGACATAAAATGTTTATGCTACCCATAACTTCTATTAAATTGAAGGCACATTAGTCATAACTGTTATGTACTTATTCGATGATATGAGTGTTGTATCATTAACCTTGTATTAAGTTGTTTATTTCATTGTCGAATTTCTCAATAAGAGAACAGAACCAGACAACTAGGCAAACTTTAGGAACGATCTCTACTAATTGCCAATGGGACCTATAATACAAGAGAAATGGTTAGTTAAATAATACCTTTGAAAAAAAAATGTTACAGTTGGTGAAGGCATGACCACCACATCTAGCACCATGGACGCCAGTCCAAGGAGAGTTACAAGAAGCATGACAAAGGGGAGGCTTTTCCATCTCTATCTTTATTTAGTATTGTTTTAGTTTGATTTCCATGAAGTTGGCTTGGTTGACTGTTCTTAATTGACTTGTTGACCTTGATCATAGGTTGAATTGTTGACTCAAAATTAAGTTAACTTAAGCCAACATGCTAATCCAATTTTTACTAGTTTTGTAGGACCATTAGAAGGTTGTGCAAATGAGAGACAAGTGGTGCATTCAGAGAGCACATGCAGAGGAGAGAGAAGGAGCCAGACATTCTAGAAACATCTAGAATGAATGACCACATGTCTTAACCCATAATTCACCTAGAAGCATCTAGAAGTGGTGCCTCTTATGCCTTGGCCAAGAAGCATATTGTAGCATGCCTTGGATTGCACCATTTGGACCTACCTTCTTGATTGTAAGGTTTTTATTTTACATTATAGCCCTTTTTGGAATTTATGTGCTTTTACTTAGAGACCCATGTACACTTTTTGTAAAAGGGTTAATCATTTTACGATATATAGACACCTTTGTGTTGAACCTTGTGAGAGTATCCTCCTTTGAAAGTGAGACCTTTAAGCCTTACCTTGAGCCTAGACTCAAGTGGAGGCACTTTCCACTCATCTTCAAGGTTCCATGGCTTCTAGCCTAGCCTTGTAGTGACGTGCTTGTCACATATCCTCTTCCTTGTCTTTCCATTTTCATGTATTACTACTTTGTGTTTTGTTTCGACATTTATGGTTTAATCGCCCTTTATTTTGCTCTTATGTATCAATATATTTCTCTTCTTCTCTAGAGCCTTGTGAAATGAAATTTCACTTCACATCTAAATAGCTTGCTATCTTAAAATCCAATGATAATTTTCACTTGGCATTCATAATCCACTCTCACCATATTCATGAATCTTAAAAGGAATCAATATAATCCTACTTGTCAACTGTAACACCTCTTTCAAGATGCCACGTGTAAATTTTTTTTGTAAAACATAAAAGACATCCTCTGATACCATCATATTAAATAGGAATTCCACCATCATTTATTCTCAAAATGACACCTATGACATCCCATTTTAATAGAATAATTCTAATAAATAAAATGTCGCATGATTATAGTATAAAATAGATCATCGACAGAAAGTATATGAGGATTCACTATTACAATTATCCCAAAGTATATTGGAAAGGAAAAACCACTGGCACCGAACAATGTCGTAAAACATAACTTAAAAGGGCAACAATTTAGCAAATGATTGCTCATAGAGCAATGAATTCAAGTAAAACAATTCCAAAAGTGTGCTCAAAGAGCTATAGAAATTAAGCCTAGTCTAAACTATTGCATCGCTGACATTCTCACAATTGCTAGGAGCCTCCACATCTATTCACACCAACATTGATGATCATTGCAAAAAGGAAAACAAGACAAGGAAACAAACACAGAAAGAAAGAAGGGTAAGCTAGTGTATTTAAGCATTTATACGTAAATATAGTTACATAAGTACATCACTAAAGAAACACATACATGGAGAAAACAAACATTAACGTACAAAGTTTTCACTCAATTAAAAACCCAACTAACTCTTGACACAATATCCAGATTATGCACTTGATATAGAATTCTAAGGAAGTATGCACTTGCATTGATTTCTAAACTCTGCAGAGTCTAGCCATAAAGGGGTTATCACCTAATCACTCAAAGGGTTAATCCCAATATGTCTCAAGCTTAAACTCTTCCCAAGACTAGGATCTCCTGCCACTCTCACCACATAATCACTATACTCTATATGAGTGTGAGTGATTATTAGAGTTCAAAATACCCTCCTTATCTAGACATCTCCTATATCAAGACATACACTAACCACACCATCACCAAGAATTTCCCTTGAAACTCTTTTACTATCTACATTCCACATGTTATCTCAAAATAATTATCATCCCAAACTAAACACATCAAGTGCAGGTCAAAAAAATGCGACATCATACATCATATTTTTAACATTAACTCAGTCAATCACAAGTTAAAGTAAGGAATTAAAATTTTGTAGCAATTCTCGCTTAAGCTAGACTGATCTCGTTTAAACTAGAAATTCTCGCTTAAGCTAAAATTCGAAAAGAGATAAAAGCGAAATTTTATTGTTCTTGCTTAAGCTAAAAATTCTCGATTAAGCTAGAGTAACATATTTCCATAGGTTAGCATGCAAAAACCTATATTCCCAAACAACAAAACTAAAAAAACACAACATGTTCACATGAGAATTAAGGAGATCAAGGTTTGACACCCCTTACCTAGAGTTCTTGCTCAAAGATCACCTTAGCTTTGCTCTACCCTTATTTGTTCTCAATCTAGCAGTGCCTTCCAAACCAACTATACTCTTTCTCTTTTTTCTAATCCACACATTCCTTTTCTTTCTCTCATGTAAACCCTAACTTTTATGTTTCACTCCAACCTCTATATTTTCCTTAATAGTCCATGAAAAAAAACTTCTAAAAATAAATTTTAGGCTTCACAAATTTTATTTTGGTTTTTTCTGGTCCAAGCTTTTGCTTTGCTAGGTGCACCAAGATTTTACTATAAAAAATGCACCATTTCATCATTTTTGCTATAGTTAGGATTCAAACACACAACCCTAATACTTAAGCAACACTCCAAATATGCACTCCTAAACAATTATAAAACAAAAGAAAAAATATAATTATTCCAAATGCACACTCAAGGATCGAACCCATGACAACTAATTCCATGAGAGGCTCTAACCAATTATGATACTCTTCATCTTTCTTTATAACCTTACGTATTAATTCAGTTAATATTCCTCACCACCAATTATTTCTTAGAAATATAATTATTTTCCTGGGTCTTACATCAACCACTACCCATATAAAGTCTACTCTTTTTGTCCTTGGCATGTGGGTGACAACATCAATTACCACACTACTTCTTATCCATACTATTACGTCTAAAGGTTTCAACAACCCTCGAGTTTTTGGGGTTCTATCTTGGCTTTCTGACAAGTCAAACAACTCGCCATATATTGTGCCATATCTATCTTCATCCCTAGCCACCAGAGAGTACACTTAAAGTCCTTATGCATCTTAGTCACGGTAGGATTAATGCTAAGATGACTCTTATTGTCTTCCTCAAGAACCTTATTTTTCATACGTCAAGTCAACCACTCTTTGCTCCTCTCCTTGAGAATACAGTCAGAATGATCAAGGTAAGCTCCCAAAGCCCCCTCTCCTCTTGCTACTATTCTCATGCTTCAAAACCATTATGTTAACATATGCATGCATCACATTCACCATACATATTCCATTTCATAAATTTATTATCAACCGTCTATATTAATCACAGTCATATCATTAAAACATTGCATTGCATGTACCATTTAAACAATGCCCAACGCGTATAACTTAGCACAAAACTGCCCAAAATTTCAAATCAAATTTATCATCACAAATCTAAACACAACAATTTTGTGTGAAATATTTCTCAAACTACAACCTCAAATCAACGATCCCAACGGTCAACGAGAGAATTATATGTTATAAACTAACAATCACAATTTCAGCTCGACCTAATGGTTAACAAAGTCAGAAACACGATTTTACCGAAGTTGTCCAGCGTAAAAAAAAATGTTGTTACCCAACGACTAGTTTTTCTCGTGCCAACGAGAGTTTTATCCGAAAAACATCATTTTCTTGTCGCTTGGTGACAAAGTCCTTGCCCAACAAAACTATGCCTAGGAACACATAAATTTCTGGTCACCGAGTGACGTATAACCCCACCCATCTGTAAAACAAAGATAAAACCTACTCTAGAATTTATCTATGACTTTTTTTAACTTTTTTTCCTCTATTTTTCCCATAGCTCTTACACAACAACAATTATTTCTCCCTTCTTCTACAATTATAGCACAGAACATGATTTAGCCCTCAAATAATCCTAATTATATTAGAACAATAATCACCACAACTTCTAATCCCAATTTGTATTCTATTTGCTACAAACAACAAATGTTCCTTTTTAGCTCCTTTAATACTCCACCAACACCCCCAAACAATAACTGGTTAAAAATATTATACACCTCATCAATTTCATCACTATTATATCTTCAAACATAAGCAACATACTAAAAAAATCTTCACTTCCCATATTTCTTCTTCCATAAAGCATAAAAAGTAAGGATGATCATGTATTGGATATTAAATGATCCAATCCAGCTCCATCTTAGATCCAAATAATTGGATTACATTTTGGATCCAAATCCATTTTTGCTATAGAACTAGTTTGGATTTTTCTAAAATCTAGATCCAAATATTTGGTTCAAGTCCAAAGTCCATTTTTTATAAAAGAAATTTAAATTAAATTTTCTTAATCTTGTGTCGTCAGACTGACATGATCAAATTTGGTTGAATTTGGGCCAGGGTTGTTGACTAGACCGAAGATGCCTGAATTTCAGCTAGCACCAACTCAACTGAATATGGCTAAACTCTAGCCAAGAATGACCTTACCGAATTTTTTTTGAGACCGAATTAGTCAAATACAACCGAAGTTCAACCAGGGTTGAGGTGAACAAATTTAAGTAGAGGCCAACGCGACCGAATTTTGGCCGAGGCCAATGTGACTGAGTTTGGTCAAATTTCAAGTCATGTTGTGTAACACTCTCTATTTTATATTAATTATATTTAACTTTCTTGTTTAAATATGTAGTGTGAAGTAATTTTATGATTTCATTAGTAAATTAACAAAGTACTTTGTACAATGTAAATGATGATTATTTTTGTGCTAACTACTTCCTATTATAGAGTTGTCTAAGTAACATTGTGATCAAATACTCATAAACCATTGGATTAGGCTAAAAGTTGTGTAGAGCATTTTTATAACTTAGTTCTTCACTATGATTGTTGGAATTTTGAATTGGGGGTGCATGGTGTAACACCCCAATTTAGGATGTCACGGAAAGATATAATTTGTGAACATTTTAAAGTAGAATGATTTTTTTTTCAAAAACGCACTTAAGTAAAAATTGATTATTTAATTGTAAATACGTAGTTCAAAACTTCAATTGGTAAAATCAATTCCAAATAATTTGATTTAAAACAACTAAATAAATTACAATAAACTCATGAGTTCATCCCACATCCACTCATTGATCTACTCCACGTCAGAAACATCTACATTATCACCTGCTCCCCTAGAATACACACATCATACGATCATCATATACAACAAACACACAAACAAAGAAATAGGGGTAAGCTAACAATAAACAATATGTAAATTAAATTTAGCAAAATATGACATTGCAAATAATATTCAACATCACATCCAACTAAAATACTTAAGCATAGTAATCACATTCAAGCATTGGTTTTTCGCCACCTTTTACCCCACCACATTATCTAGTTTCCTAGAAATAAATGTTTCGAGTTATCATGGTATCATAGCTAGACCATCTCTCTCATTCCTCAAGGACTTACGAGTAAACACTTTGATGCATCGCCACAAGGCACTATACTCAGCAATGAGCTCGACTAAGGCGAAACATCTTTCCTTTCCCCACTGCTTTGCATAGGCGAGCGAGTACAACACTTAGACCAATACTCTTCTAGTGCTTCACGCAAGCGAAGAGAACCACTTTCCACTACTTAACACAAGAGAAAGAGTCATCAAGGTCTCTAAGTACGAAAAACCTCACACATAACTTATCATTAATAATACTATACTTTGGATACATTATCATTAACAAGACTAAAACATCATATATCCATGGTACCAGAAACCAGGGTCACCTCAATTTTTTTTATAACTAATATTTTTATATTAAATTTAGGTTTAATTAATCGTATAGTACCAAGTTTGGAGCTAGTGTGTCAAATAGGTACCCAGTTTTAAAAAAGTGTCAATTACATCCCAACTTTTGAAAATTGCTTGAATTAGGTTCATTTCAGACAGAGTTGACTAACGCCGTTAGTCAACGTGCCACGTGTCAATCTGTGGTTTTTTTGATTTTTTTAAAAAAATTTTAATTTTTTTTTAAATTTTTAAATTTTTTTAAAATTTTTTTTAAATAAAATTTAAAAATGCCACGTGTCAAGTCCCTGTGTGTGACATGTGGCATTGTTAGTGCCACGTGGCATTGTAATGCCACGTGTTAGTGCCACTATCAGATGTCATTGTGTTGATTTCGATTTAGTCCCCATATATGTTTTTTTGTTTCAATTTAGTACCTAAGTATGTGTATCTGATTCAATTTTGTCCCAATTTTTTTTTAATAATATATTTTTGTAATGCATTTTTTATAAGATTAAAAATAATTAAGTATAAATATTTTTACAAAATTAAGTACCAATATTTATAATGTTTCTCTCAATTTCAGACCAAATTTATTATTTGTATAAATGTTATACTAATATATTTTTTTAAAAACGAGTTTTTAACATATTACTTTATTAATTACTTTTTTATTAAGTACTCATGTTTTGTTATTTTTTTTTTCAAAATAGAACAATATTGTCTCTTACTAATTTTAAATCAAAATTTCTATTGGTATGAATGTTATACTAATTTTTTTTATTAAAAATGACTTAATAAAATGACTTTTACCACTAAATTTTAATATAAATATCAAATACTTAATTTTTTTAAAACTTTTATACTAAATTGAAACGAAAACACATAAATAGGGACTAAATCGAAATCAACACAATGATATCTGATAGTGACACTGACACGTGGCATTGCAATGCCACGTGGCACTAACAATGCCACATGTCACACACAGGGACTTGACACATGGCATTTTGAATTTTTTTTAAAAAAAATTAAAAAAAAAAGTAAAAAATTTAAAAAAAAATAAAAAATTTAAAAAAATAAAATAAAAAAACTACAGATTGACACGTGGCACGTTGACTAACGGCGTTAGTCAACTCTGTCTGAAAGGGACCTAATTGAAGCAATTTTCAAAAGTTGGGTTGCAATTGACACTTTTTTAAAACCGGGTACCTATTTGACACACTAGCCCCAAACTGGGTACTATACGATTAATTAAACCTTAAATTTATTATAAAGTTATGTTTAAGAAAAAGTACCTCAATTTAATTTTACTAATATACCTTTATTAAATTAATTATAAAATTGGTTAAGAAAAAGAAGGCCTAAAAAAAGTTATTTCTAATATGTTTGAGAATAAAATTTAATTAATTATTATTAGTGTCGGTTAATTTTTATTGGTATTAAAATATACAATTAATGAGTTAGAACCTTTATTTAGTAAATTATAGTTTTGTTTACGAAAAAGAGAATGATTAGTTATCTTTATTCTCTTATAATCAATCTGGATTCTATTCTCTTCTTTTATCTTTTTATCTTTATGAGACTTGGTTTGTCTCTCCTTACTTCCTTCTCTTCTAAGAGATATTTTCTGGGGTTTTTATTCGATTACATTCATTGAATCTCTCAAAACTCATATTGTATGTGTGTATCAATTTTTTGATTTTCATTTCAAGTTAGTATGTGTGTTCTTCCTATTTGTGTTGTTGTTGCTTTTACTTTGTTTTGGTTGTATTAGTATTTGAAATGCATTTCTTTTACCTAGTTTTATTTCTTTTACCATCAATCTAAGGATGATAAGTCGAACTCATGGTGAGTTTGCTACCCATAGCACTCTGTAGCGTCTATCAGAACCAAGACGTGAACCGCGGGTCTCTGTCGAAAACTATGCTCGAAGGCACCCCATGAAGCCTTACTATCTCCTTAATGTACAACTGGGCCAACTTGGCCATTGACATCCTCAAGTTCATCGCCAAGAAGTGAGCACTCTTGGTCAATTGATCCACTATTACCCAGATAGTGTCATTCCCTCTAAAGGTTCGTGGCAAATGGGTCACAAAGTCCATGGAGATGCTGTCCCATTTCCACATTGGTATTTCCTAGGGCTGTAGATTTCCACCGGGTTTCTAATGCTCCACCTTCGCCTTCTAACAGGTCAAGCAGGCTGATACGAACTGAGTGACATCCTTCTTCATTCCTTGCCATCAGAAGGACTCCTTGAGATCTTGGTACATCTTAGTCAAGCCAGGATGCAGACTAAGACGACTCTTATGTCCCTCCTCAAGGATCAACCGTTTTACCCCAACATCGTCAGGTATGCACACTCTGCCCTGGAACCTCAGTATGCCATCATCACTCAAAGCAAAGTCTTTTGGCCTCATCCGACCCAAGTTGTTCTCTGACCCTGTTTAGATTGGCATCCAATAGCTATCTCTCTCTGATTGAGTTTAGGAAATCGCTAGATATAGTAAGGGTACTACACCTAATGGACTCGGACCCCAACTCTACCTGCAGCTTTATGTCTTTAAACTTCTCCAGTAGTTTCACCTCCTTAATCATAAGGTGTGCAGCATGTACGGTCTTCCTACTCAAGGCATCGGCCACCACATTTGCCTTCCCTGGGTGATATAGGAGCATCAAGAAATTCCATCCACCTCATCTGCCTCATGTTCAACTCCTTTTGGTCAAACAAGTACTTGAGGCTCTTATGATCGTTGAACACACGAAACTGAGCACTATAGAGATAGTGCCTCTAAATCTTCAAGGCAAATACTATAGCTGCTAACTCCATGTCATGAGTGGGATAGTTACGCTCATGCACCTTAAGTTGACTCGAAGCATACGCTACAACCTTCTTCTCTTGCATCAGAACACAACCGAGCCCAAGGTGAGATGCGTCACAGTAGACTTCAAACAGTTTCCCCACATCCAGAATTACCAATATGGGAGCACTAGTCAACCTCCGTTTAAGCTCCTGAAAAATCTCCTCACACTTGTTCGTCCAAGTGAAAGATTGGTCCTTCCGAGTAAGCAATGTCAGGGGTGCCACTATCTTGGAGAATCCCTCTATGAATCTCCTATAGTAGCCCACTAACCCCATAAAGCTCCTGATCTCTGTGGCCGACTTAGGACTTTCCCACTTTACCACTGCCTTGACCTTCGCTGTGTCCACTGCAATCCCCTAGGCGGATATCACATGCCCCAAAAACTGAACCTCACCCATCGAGAACTCAAACTTGGACAACTTGACACACAGTTGCTTCTCTCTCAGAACGCCAAGCACCAACCTCAGGTGTTCTGCATGCTCCTCCTGAGTCTTGGAATAGATAAGGATGTCGTCTATGAAGACTACGACAAACTTATCTAGGAAGGGCCGGAAGATCCTGTTCATGTAGTCCATCAACACCGTCGGAGCGTTGGTCACACCAAAAGGCATAACCACATACTCGTAGTGGCCATATCTGGACCTGAAGGCCGTCTTCTGTACATCATCAGCCTTTACCAAAATCTAACGGTATCCTGACCGTAGATCTATCTTCGAGAACACTGATGACCCATGCAGCTGATCCATCAAGTCGTCAATTCTCGAGAGAGGGTACTTATTCTTGATCGTCATCTTATTTAACTGCCTGTAGTCCACACACAGGTGCGAACTCCTATCCTTTTTCTTTACTAACAGAACTGGTGCTCCCCAAGGCGAAGTGGTGGGTTAGATAAACTACTTCTCCATCAGCTCCTCTATCTATTTCTTGAGTTCCACTAACTTTGCCAGAACCATGCGATATGGGGCCATTGACACCGGGCCTGTTCCTGGTACCAGGTCAATAGAGAACTCCACCTCTCTATTGGGAGGCAACCCTGGTACTTCATCCGGGAACACATCTTCAAACTCATGTACCATAGGTATAACTGGTGTTCTCTCTCTCCCCCACCTCTATACAGGCGAAGATTATGAAGCACTACGCGACTCTGAATCTCCTTTACCACCCCCTGAGGGGACACCAACTCGAGCTCCCCTGAGTCGGGAAACAACAACCTCTTCTCTCGGCAGTCTATAAGGATGCGATTGGTAGAGAGCTAATCCATCCCTAGGATCACTTCCAACTCTTGGAGAGGCAGACATATCATATTCACCTTATATTTGCGTCCTTCCACCTCCACAGGACACCTAGCACACAAGGACGACGTCCTAACCAAACATGACGTCGCAGTAGATACCACCAGCTCACATTGTAGCTCACACATCGATAAACCCAGACGATTCACACAAGCATCTGACACAAAAGGGTGTGTCGCTCCAGAATCATACAACACACAGCAAGAAGTACCAACTATCATGCAACTACCCATAACTAAGTTACCTGAGCCTGATGCCTCGACTCTTGACATAGCATACACCCTACCGATTGCCTGAGGCCTGTTGCTGGTGGGGAGCCTGAACTGGAGGGCGTGTAGCTGCCCTAGCAAGAGTGGGACAATCCTTCCCAAAGTGGCCTTCCTTACCACAGTTGTTGCATCTGCGGTAACCCTCCATGCCCGATCAAGCACTCCTCAGGTGAGGACCCCCACATATATAGCACTAGACTCGACCCTACTGGGGCGGAAGACCCCTAGACCCTTGAGGCTGATGGTGAGGTCGGTCGTATGGTCTCCTCCGCTCGTCATGTTTGGGCTTGGACCTAGGTGGCTCACCAATCCTCTGAGGCTGCTGAGGTCGTTGACCCTCTACCTCATTCGTCATCTTCGCCATTACTATGGCCTTCTCTACTAGAGCAGCAAAATCCTTGATGGAGAAGGGTGCCACCATCAAGCGAATATCTCCCCTGAGGCCGTTCTCGAATTTCTGGCATCTCCACTCCTCATTGAGCGGCAAGGTATAGAAGCGGCTGAGATGCTTGAACTTCTCAGCATAGTCCGTCACAGTCTTCCCTCCCTGGGTCAGTTGGAGGAATTCCACCTCCTTGGCATACCGAACGCTGTTTGGGAAATATTCCGAGAGGAATTTCCCCCTAAAGGCCTCCCACGTCACCGGTTTGCCTCTCTCCTCTAAGATGAATTTTGTACTGATCCACCAGTGTTCCGCCTCTCCGTTGAGCATGTATACCGTGAAAGCCAACCTGTTCTGCGTTGGGCATGTTTTTGCATCAAAGATCCTCTCCAGATCCTTCAGCCACTGGTCTGCTGTGTTAGTGCTTGTCTTCCCGTTGAACTTCACAGGATGGTGTTTCAAGAAGTCTTCTAGACTCCACTCCTTGACTGGTGGTCGTGGCTCTAGGCCAAACCCAAGGGCAGTCGCCTTGTTCTCTTCCAACTGGCGGAGGGCCTCCATATGTTGCCTATGCGCATCCTCGACAGCAACACGTGCAACCTCCATCTACTGCATCACTGCCTGTTGTTGCTCAAGCGACGCCGCCTGCCGCTGCATTGATGCCTCATGCTACTGCATCATTGTCGTGCTTTGTTGCGTCATAGAAGCTACCATCACCTCTATTGCCCTGGCGATATTGGGTACGACACCCTAGGATGATTGTGGAGTCCTACGAGGAGGTGCCATAGTTCATTGACACATAGAAAATCACTTGGTTAGGCTCGGTAAAGGCAAGAATTTAAATAAGAACACTCAAAAGACACATAGAAAGCTAAGCGGACATCTAAGTCCACAGACCTAAGGAATGACTGTTCTGATACCATAAATGTAACACCCCATTTAATTAATAGCGTAATTAAAAGAAGCGTCACGCTTGGGTAATATCCTAATGCAGTCTCAGAGTTTAAAAGCAACTCCATACAACCAACCAGAACGCAAAACGGTGCCAAGAGAAATAGTTACAATTGTTCTACAGTAATGCAAATGCAAATTTTAAAGGACAAAGCTACATGGGTCGTGGACCTAAAAGAAAGATCATAAATCAAGATCCAGCTCAAGCGGGCTATGCAGCGGAGTCACCATTCCCCTGTTGACCGCGAGAACCTCTCGCTTCTACTCACATCAATAAATTGATGATCATTGCAAAAAAGAAGTACCACATACAAGACAATCAAACAAGCAAAGGGTAAGCTAGAGCCAAAAACCATTTCATCAAAGAAATCAAATACATATTCACAGCCCATTACACAAACGTCAAACAAGCATGTTACGACCTTTCAAACAATACACTAAGACTCGACTCGACTCATCCGGATACGTATAACCTGGTCAGATTCAGCGGGTGCTTGCACTTGTGGTGGATACTTCTGCTCACCCCGGAGCTATGTGTTACAAGTGTTACAATAAATCAATTTTCCCTCACCACAAGGTTAGCCCTTAAAGAATTTTAGGCCTCCTGCTACTCTCACCACAGGAGTTAGTCCGCTCTAGGTGAGACTAACTGACTCCTTAGAGTGTCAGGATGCAACCTTATCTTGAATCCTTACCTAGTAATACATATGGGACACCACCATGGACACCCACTAGCAGGGGCCATGGGATTACGTCCCGACCACTGAAGCACGACCTTGAGAATCTCACCTAGAGATCCCAAGGAATTACGCACTAACACAGACTACCATTCTTAATTGATCAAACGGATTCAGCATGCATACACACATAGATACATATACATCACATACAAATTCTCATAATTCACCTCTTTCGTATTCCCAGCCAAACCATACCAACTCATTATTCTTGAACCATGAATATGGAACTCCGTCTCATATCATTATCATGTCACATTGATACCAACCCTTTCGTGTCTCATGTCGAACTCATACCAACTCATCATTTCAATTCCATGAATAATCTCATACATATATCATACTCACATCATGTTAACTCATAAGTCACAACTCATACATCATCCCATTCATAAAGTTCATTCAGTTCATATTCTTAAGGTAATACCCATACAAGCATATTGTCAACATTTGAAATTAAGGAAAACATCAAGACTAACCACCTTCTCGCCCAGCTTCTCGCTCAGGCAGAAGGGTCTTGCCGAGGGGAGGAGGACCCTCGCTCAAGCGAGCACCCTTTGCCTAGGCGAGAGCTCGACATTCAGTACAGGGGCCTTGCACGCGTTCTCGCTCAGGTGAGACTCTCCTCGCCTAAGCGAGACGTTCGCTCGCTAAAAAAAAAGCAATGGGTTGCCTGGGCGACCATTCGTGGAAAATAGCTTAGGCGAGCCTCTGTTAATCTTGCCTAGGCGAGACTAGCTCGCTTAGGCGAGTTTATCAGTGCTCGCCACTATTTTCACCTGCAGCAGACACATGCATATCCCAAACAACGATCCCACCATATCATGTATCCATAACAGAAAGCAAAACTCAATCAATCACGAATAACATAGAATAACAAACTTCGCACCACATAAATAGGAGGGTTCTAGCGTTCCTTACCTGGAAAACAAGCTAGCAGCTGGGTCCTTGGGTACTAACAGTGAACGCAACAGCTCCTAGAGTGGATTAGCAAGCTGGAAAACAGGGAAACCAGTTCAAAACGAGCTCACCCCGACTGACCCTAGTTGGAACCACGAAGAAGGAATAAATGGAACTAAGGTACGAGTTAGAACAGACTTACGTGAAGTGGAGGTCTGGTTGGAGTTGACTTGGAGGGGTTGACGGCTAACCCTAGCAGAGCTCTGAAACGAAAAGGGAGGCAGTGTTTAGGTTCAAATTGCAAAGTGAGGCTGAAAGGGAAACCCTAACAGCTTTAGGGCCTTAGCACCCTATGGGCCAGCCTTTAGGCCCAACAGATTAAGGCCAGCCCTTAAACATTAGGGCAGAGAAATGAATCTAGGCCTTACATTTTGCATTTATCTTAATGAGGAACTGTAATTTTTTCTACAAAATTATTAATTAGATTAGAGTTTAGTCTTTTGGTGGATAATAAATTAGTTGGAGAATAATTCAAAGTTTGGTTTTCTGTAAAAAGATAATTATGTTTTGACAAAAAAGACTTACTATTGAGTTGAGAAGAACGATAATTATTTTTAGTAATGATTAATCTTAAAATGAATTCTGCAAGTTTGTGAAAAAAAGAGACTTGAGAAAGAGAAAGAGAAAGAGACTTGATAAAGAGAAATAGAAAGATATTTGAGACTTCAAAATACTGTAAGTCTACTATCGAGTTTACTTTCTTTACAACCAGAGTCATGTTTTATTTTATTAACTCATTCGTTTTATATAGTTAGCTTTAGCAGTGTTTTATATATTATAATTTTTTACTAACTAGAAAATTTGATGCTATTCAAAATCTCAAAAGAAGAGAAGAATTAAGGCTATAATTTTATCACAAAAAGGATCTATGAATAAATTTATAAAAATAAATAAGAAAAATGAATTAGAAAATATAGGGTTTCAACAATGCTCAATAAAGATTAAATGGATTAACCTTATTATCTATTGAAAAAGAAATATTAAATAAAATTAATTATGACAATATAATAAATAATTTTGCATAAAAAAAAACTCAAAGTAAAAATTTTAATCAAAGTCTAATTTTTTAAGTTTGTTTTAGGTCTCCCAAACTCTTGAATCGCCCCTACCAGAAACCATACACGTACACACCATACATATGTCTCCACTAAAAACTTGGTACAATTGCACAAGTCAATGAAATGTAATGGAAGAGAATAAATAAAGACGAAAGAAAATAAAACAAAAGCTCATGTAACCTTATAATAATACCTAGCCATGATTACCTTTATAAGTAAAGTAAAAATTTCTACTAACTAAAACACCAAAACATAGACAACGTATGAATTATATACGTTTAACATATTAGAGAAACTAAAGACAAGAGAAACAAAAACATCAAAAAAATACAATGGAGAATCTAGACCATGCTAGTGAGAAACTTAACGTAAACCAATTTACTTGTGGCCCACGGTTATCTATGAATTAGACCAAAACATGATATAAAACAAGACAAAAATGGCCCCACCCCAAATGCGTGAGTCAAATCAAAGAGAAAGTGAAAGAATCATGCCTAAGGGTGAGAAAAACTTACATAACTTACGTGTGGTCTGCATAGAGTGAACCCAATTGCCTTTCGTAATTAAAAGACAAGACTAAGGAAAGAGAGAGAATGAATTTTATGTATGTTGTGGCCGGTGGCGGATTTTGACCACCATTTCTAGGGGAACCAAAATAATATACTTAAAATTTATATATTTAACATTTTTGTTACTCATTCACTTAAAATTAATACATAATTTAATATAGTTATAACTATATCAGAAAATACACATATCTAAATGATTGTCATTCGTTTTTTCATATTCTTGAACTTATCAAATAATTTAATCATAACTAAATTTTTCAGCTATTTTTTGTTCGATGTATATAATAATATTATATGTAAAATATTCATTTTCCATTTTATTAATGCGCACATATCAATTCAAAAGTCATCACAAACTTTCATTTCATCATTGTTATGCTTATATGATGAGCAACCTTATTGTCTTGTTCTCGTCTTCCCTTCTTTTTTATTAATTTAAAAAAATGAATTTATTCTTTTATTTTTTTATCAATATACCTATCTATAAAACAAGTTTAAGACCAAAATTTTATTATTATAATATAATAAAAAATTGAGAGACATAATTACTGAAAAAAATGTATGATAATCGAGTTACAATTAAAAACCCTCTATAAAAAATCACATAATACATTAATTGCTCTTCTATATTTATAAACATGAATATACAAAAGGCTAATGAGATAAAAAAAAATAGGGCTAAATATTAAATAATTATTGCACTACCAAGTGAGACAAGATAATTTTTTTTTCTTTAAGAATGAGAGAAGATATGAAAAACTAAGGACAGAAATAATGAATTTTTGTTAACTTTTTTTTTTATTCAATAACAAAAAAAATCAGGTAAAGATGAGAGATGAGTACAACACGTAAAAAAACTCAAAAAATAATGTGAAGATAAAATAAAAATCATCTTAACAATTTTATTTTATTATATTCAATTTTATATTGTACTATTTATTAACATTAAATATTATACTTTATAAAAGAAATAAAAAAATACCTAATTTAATTTTCATTAATTTTTAGTGTATTATTATCTAATTTAAAATAATAAATATAATTTAAAAAATTAAAAAATATATAATTAAAAATTTTAAATATATATAATTTAGAAAAAAATTAAAAAAGTTTGGGGGTCGTAGCCCCCGCCTGCTCCATCGAGGCTCTGCCACTGGCCGTGGCCACACCCATGCACTAACCCAACATGCTAAACTTGACAAAATTACAAGGAATGCTACTGCACCCTTAAAAAGATAAAACAATTCTATGATAACATCCTTCTTTTGAGGTATTGGACCCCAACATCATTTGTTGTAGCATTATCCACAATGACACTAAGGACTCACTTCAACTCCTAGTTATTCAAACAAGCCTCAACATGTTTAGCAATGAGCTCCCCGCAATGACCCGTTGTTTGAGAAAAATTCGAAATTTTCTTATGAAGCTTCTAATCATCATCAATAAAGTGAGATGTTAAACTCATGTAGTTTAGGTTTTGGATTGAAGTCCACGTATTTGTAGTTAAGCAAACCCTCCCACACTACTTTGACAGAAAAACCCAATCATAAAGCAAGGAATCTGGTTCACCTGAATTCTCCATTTTCACTCTTTTCTCTATAGTTTTTGTTGCCTCCAATACTACACTAAAGATAGTAGCAGTTCCATCATGCTGACTTCTTATATTCTCAATCAATGTCTATAATATGCATAGAATATTTAATTATAAGCTTCTGACAACAATATACAGACCAAATATTAAAAAAATCATCTCAATCAATTCAATAGAATGGCTTATAAATATGATATCCATGAAAGCTTTACAATTGTCTCTTTAATTTCACATATTCAAGCATATTCAAGCAGTTAGATTCTACATACAAGAGCAAAAGTAGAATGTTTTATGATTTTGGATGATTTTTAGATGTGGTGTTAGAAATTTAATGAGTTAAAAGTTTTATATTGAACAAAAATGAATATGATTAATATGTAAGTGAAAAGAATTGTTTAAAGGTTTTGGATAGAGATGGTTTTAACTTTTAAGGTTTTACTAAAAAGTGATCTTATGATTTATTATATGAACTTGTTTACTGTTAGAATTTCTCACATCCGAATGAAGGAATAATATGTAACTAGAAAAATTATAAACCTATTACAAACTGAATGAAAGAATTTCTCATATGTATATGTACTCTATATCTCACACATACACTTCATTTGCTAAGCAATGCAATGATTGCTTCCACTATCTTTCAACTCTCTAACCACCTTCAGTTTCACCTCCTTAAATCTTTTACATCGTTATTTGGATAAACATAAAATGGGTTAATTTTTTATAAGTTAAAATGAATTTACGTAAAAAATGTTTTTACAAATTAATTTTAGATGTGATGGGTACTTAGATTTTGCCAAAATAACATCATGTTATCATAACATTTTAGATTTCACCAATTTTACCGAATCTCTTTTTACAAACATTATGTGTGCACAAGTTTTTATGTTAATTTAAAATCATTGCTCTAAAACCACAAGAAAGAAAAAAACCATCATATTATTGAGGGAAAATATGCAAGTCAAAAATTTTGAACTTGGGTACAAGACTACTCAATGGAATGTCCACTAAGCTCAGAACATAATTTATTTTTCAAAAATGAAATTGAATTTGATAAGCAACATCATCAGACAACAAAGGTTCAGAAATGAAATTTAATTAATAATAGGTAAAACTCATTAATTTTCCCAAGAAAAAGTTCCTTCTCCTCAGCAACAAGTTATAGGCTAGAACTTCATGGCATCATAAATTACCATGCCTGCATGAAATGATAAATAACATAATGTTTTTTGTTTTTACACTTGACCAACAATAATAGTTCTTTTTCTCCAAATAAATATGTTACTTGTCCTTTCTCTACCTTAAGAAAAAGTCTCATATTCTATTTAATGAAATGCCATGGAATTTTGTAATCTAAGAAAGGATGTTCAAGAATAAATTATGCCCCAAAGAGGAATCAGAATAATAATGAACAAACTTGTATTTGTATCTGAAGATGTTTAAGGTATTCAATAGCTTCATCAAGCATTGAAGTCTTGTCCCTGCCACACAACAATCCTTCATAGTCAAAGAACAATGAATCGTGCAACTCGTTAATCAAGCATTGTAGAAGAAACCAGAGTACATTGTTGGAATTTGGAATTAGATTTTGCAAAACCTTCAATTTCTGATTGATCCTACTCCTCCTCCTTTGCTCTCAACAAACCCCGCACCAAACATAAAAGCCAGAAATGAAAATTACTCAGCCATGAACCAAAGCCCAAACCCAAACATAAAAAAATAGCCATCATATAGTACCAAAACCAAATATCTTTATGGAGCTGCAATTGCATTTATGAAAATCTAGCAAATTCATGGAAAAATAAATACACAACGGTGGTGGTGAAAGAAGCGCAATAGTGAAATTAAAGATCGTAAGTTTAGGAATAAAACCTAATAGAAGCATGTCTCAACAACGACAACAAGGAAGGCGATGAAAAGCTCTGTCTCAATGGTGGTGGTGAAAGAAGTGCAAAAATGGAGTGTATTGTTACCTAGCTAGAAATAGAACACAAATGAAGAAAATTTTAAAAAATTATAGATGGACTTCAGTTCAGTTCAGTGTCTAATTAACCAATAATAATGCAGTTTTTTAAAATTGAACTAATTTACGATTTAGGTCAGTTAACATTATAAGTAGTTCAGATATCCATTTGAGATATAGAAGCCGCCTTGGGACTTATTTAAGTAATTATAATAAATAGGAGCAAAGAAGGGATCTTGACCATACAATTCACATATATTGTCAAATCAAAGAATTTGAGATCCAAGTTTGGCTAAAAGAGTATATCTTCTAGAAAGTGCATCAGCCACAACATTGGATTTCCCTTTCTTGTATTTGATGATATAAGGAAATTGCTCTAGAAATTCAACCCACTTTGCATGCCTCTTGTTGACCTTGTGTTGGCTTTTCAAATAGTTGAGAGTTTCATGATCAGTGTGAATAACAAACTCTTTGGACACAAGATAGTGTTCCCAAGTATGAAGAGCACGCACAAGGGCATACAACTCTTTGTCATAGGTGCGATAATTGAGAGAATGACCATTGAGTTTTTCACTGAAATACACAATTGGATGGCCTTTTTGCAATAACACAGCACCTATGCCAACCCTAGAAGCATCACATTTTAGCTCAAAGGTTTTCTCAAGATTTTGTAGAGCTAGAACTAGCGCTTGGGTGAGTGTAGCCTTGATCTCATCAAAGGCTTATTATTGCCTATCACCCTACACAAAAGGTGTGTCTTTCTTGACATGTTCATTTCAGGGTGATGCAATGGTGGAGAAATGGGGAACAAACCGCCTATAGAAGCTAGCTAGCCCATGGAAGCTACGGATGTCCCCTACATTCTTTGGATTAGGCCATTCTTGGATGGCCTTGATTTTCTCGAGGTCAACATGTACCCCACTTTTATTGACCAGAAACCCTATAAAGATGACACTCTCTACACAGAAAGTGTACTTGTCAATGTTGGCATAGAGTTGATGGTCTCTAAGAAGAGAAAGGACTACCCTAAGGTGTCCTGGATGAAGAGAGAAACTTGGGCTATAAATTAAGATGTCATCAAAATAAACAACTACAAATTTCCCCAAACAATCCCTTAGAAAATGATTCATTAAGCGCATGAAAGTGCTAGGAGCATTGGTTAGGCCAAAAGGCATGACTAACCACTCATATAGACCAAATTTTGTTTTGAAAGTGGTTTTCCACTCATCACCTTTGGCAATACGAATTTGGTGATAACCACTCTTGAGGTTAAACTCTTTGTAGCCCATCCTTTGTCTAACAACTCAATGACTTGAATTTCTATCTCCTTAGTCTTAATTGGGTTTGTCCTATAAGCTGGTCTATTTGGTAGACTTGCACCAAGGACAAAATCAATTTTGTCCTCAATTTCTCTAAAAGGTGGGAGGCCTTGTGGACCATCCTTTGGAAAAATATGTTCAAATTCTTTAAGAAGAGCACAGAGAGAAGGAGGTGGATCCTTAAGTGGTGGATGTTACAGACATGTGAGGACGGCTTGGCAAACTAAAAGATAGGAAGGATGTTCATCATGAAGGGTTTGAAGAAGAGATTTTTGAGTGAGAACCACTTCATGATGTACAACCTTAGAAGAAGAGGCTTCCTCTACCTTTTTCTTTGAGTCCTTGGATAACTTAATGGACTTTTCTTCCTCTCTCCTAGCTCGCATTTGAGCTTGGTCATGGGCGACTTGTCTATGAGTGAGGGGATGCAGAACATAAGTTTTTGAATGATGTTGGAGAGTGATCTCATTGGTATGGCCATGGTGGGTGGTTTTGTGGTCAAATTGCCACGGCCTATCTAAGAGAATGTGGCAAGCTTCCATTGGAATCACATCACAGACAACCTTGTCCTTGTATTTGCCAATGGAGAACTTTACCATCGCTTGATGCTAGACCTCGAGATCCCCATCTTCATTAAGCCAATGAAGTTTGTAAGGTTTAGGATGGGGCATCAAGGTCAAGTTCAAATTCTCAACCATAGTTGTACTATAACAATTACAACAAGACCCACTATCAATGATCAAGGAACAAAGCTTTTTGGAAACTTCACAACGAGTGTGGAAAATATTTTCCCTTTGATCATTGAGAGGAAGGTTTTGATGGCTATTGAGAAGCCTATGAATCATCAAAAAAGAACTTTCTTTGGCATATGCATGAGTTTTGTCTTTGGAAGATGTGTCACTATGGGAGTCACTAGAGGAATGAGATTCCTCAAGAGACTCATCCTGACTGGACTAGAGGTCTTGGGCCTTTAGCACAATGGTGCGCTTGGCAGGGCACTGAAAAGCCACGTGACCTTTACCTAAACATTTGAAACATCTGATGTCACTACCTCTCTTGGAGGAAGCACCTCTATCATGACCTTTTGCTTGGTGTCTTAGAGTGGTCTCTTTTTCATGAAAAGAATATTTCTTTTGAAAATCAGATTTGGAAGAAGAGGGAGAAGAGTCCTTGCGAAAAGGTCTCCTCAAGAATTGTTGCTCTACCTTGATAGACATTTGCACAAGTTCATTTAAATCCCGGTAAGGCAACAACTCAACTGTCATATTTCTTTATTGCTCCTCAAGAGTTGTTGCTCCATTCTTTGCCTATTTAATGCAAAGGTCTCCTCAAAAGTTGTTGCTCCATTCTTTGCCTATATTCCTCCACAATCATATTTCTTTGTTGGAGCCTTTGGAGTTTATCCATAAGCTCTTTTTTGTAATAAGAAGGAACATGGCGGGCATGGAGGGCCTCTTTGAGATCAAACCAATATTCAATCTTAGGAAGGCCTTTCTTTCTCTTTTGGAGGACAAGGGTTGTCCACCAATTTAAAGCATGGCCTTGGAAGCTGAGGGCAGCAAGAGAGACACGTCTCTCTTCCTCAACCATGTGGCTGTCAAACAATTGTTCAACTTTTGCCACCCAATCTAGATAGGCCTCCACATTGTCTTTCCCAAAGAAAAGATGCAACTCTATCTTGACTTCTCTTGGGTGAGGAGGTACACGCCTTTGTCTCCTATCATGAGGAGCTTGCCTTTGAAAGGGGTGTTGGTATTTGATATCTGGTGAGCGATAAAATTACCACTACTTAACTTTAGCAACTTCAGTATTGCCAAATTAGTAGTGAACATAATAGTTAGGGTTAAGATAACCTTGAGTCGTCTCACAACGAATACATAATTGATCTCAAATATTTGATTCTTATAAAAATGCAATTAAAACTAGCAACTATAAAAATAAGGGGTTTTGATATGCAAAGAAAATGACACGGAAGATTGTAAACACAATAATAGTAAATAGGTCAATTCCACTGCCTTTTCAAAATAGGATTCTTCATCGGTTATCTAGAGATTATTGTTAAATTAATTATTGTTGTTGATTTACAAATCAATCAATGTAAAGTCTCAATTCATTTTGTTGGCATTCTCAATTTTAATCGAAGTACAGTCTCAATTAAAAGTAAGAATTTTTAGATTATCCATAGTAAATTCAACAAAAGTACAGTCTCAATTAAATTTTACTATGTCTAATCATGTCGATTCCTTTGTTTTTTCACCAAATAGAAAACTTAATTAATCAAAGTAAAGTCTTGACTAATTTTAGTTAAAGTAATTACCTCTAACCAAAGTACAGTCTCAATTATTGGCAAAAACTTATTTAATCAAATGAAAGTTTCTAAATAAAATCAAAGTAAAGTCTCAATTGAATTTAAAAACCTTTTAACTCATGATTAGCATGCATGTAGATTTAAAATCATTATTTTCTATTCGATTAAGAAGCAAAGGACATAGATAAATAAAAATCACAACAATAATCAAAATACCAAACACATAAATTCATCTAACCTTAGAATCCAGTTAAGAAATTACAGTGGAATCAACCCTAAAAGCTTAGCCCTCCATGGCTTTAATGGAATACATGGTAATATGATGAAGGAAAGAAAATAAAAGAAAGGAAAGAATGAGAGATGTGGTGGAGACGGTATCTGCCAAAATCAGAGAGTTCTAAGTTGTAAGTTGTTTCACTTCTGCTCCCTTAAGTCTCTTTATATAGGCTTCAACTGGACTTTGGGCTTTATCTGTCGGTTCCTAAAATATTTTATTTTTATTTAATTAATTAGCAACTTAATTTCTGTCCAATTTCAAATTTTGTCCCTCTTATTTAACCATTTTTGCAGTTTTGACCAAAGTTGACTACTGGCTTTGACCAGTTGACCAATGTTGCCTAGTTGACCGATTTGACTGTCCAATAACAGCCTGACACGTGGCAGAGTGCTTTCTCTCTCCAGACTAGGGTTTCTCTCACACTTTGGCTTCGAAGGTGCTATGACAGCTACTGCTCCCATTTTCTGGTGAGGCTTCACGGCAAACGGTGCGGTGCTCACGGTTTGCGACATGGTGGTGCTATGGTTGTGGAACTCGCAGGTGGATGCTGCAATGGATTTCTCTTGGTCGCATTTTCGCTGCTGTGCGAGATGCAGGAACGTTGCTCGCGATGGTTGCGTGCTGCGAAGGTGGAGACTGCCATGGCTACTGCTCCGAGGTGCAAGTGTTCCGTGAAGATGCGCTGGTTCAAGCGATGGTGGCCGCGCTGCTGCTGCAGAACTGCCATGGTGCTAGTGTCACTCATTTTCCATCGACGTTGCTGCACTAATGCACGGTGGCTAGGATTCAATGCTGCAATGGCTCGTGTGGATGCTGAACATTGTTGCGTTTCGTTTCTTCTTCTTCTCCGCTGCTGCAGGTTCAATCTGGTGCGTCACTGGAAGCAGTTCTGTGGTGGTGTTTCGAACAGGTGCAGGGGCGACGAGCGTTGGTTCGCGCTTCCATGGTGGCACAGTGGTGCTCGCGGTGGTCGGAAACTTTGCTGCCGGCAAGGGTGGCGGCTGCCATGGTGATGGAAGGAGAGGAGAAAATTAGGGTTAGGGTTTCATTTTGGGAGATGGTGACATGGCAAGATTTGATTGGTCAATTTGGTGAGTGGAGGATTATGACACGTGTCAGCATATGGTTGTCCTGATTTGAAAGGTAGGGATTGCCACATGGCATAATCTGGTTGAGTGGAATTGAAGTGGTAGAAGGGGTGCACCTTAGTAAAAAATGGGGGTGCAGAACAAGTTTTTGTGGTCCACTTGGAAGAGGAGTGTGCAAATAAAATATGGGGGTGCACTTAGCTCCTGATTTATTCTTTTCCAGAATTTCCTGATTTTGGACTTATTTTGTAACTTTGAATATTTCAAATCCACATAAAAAATAAATTCCATGTGCATTAACAAACGTTAGAATATCCAATAATATTTTATGGAACTAAAATCAATTTTTACGCCATTTTTACCAAACTTACTCAATAAATCCAATAATCACAAATCCTAATTAAATCAATCTTTAAGCACAGAAAATTCAATTAAATCCCCAAATTTAAATATCAAATGAGGGAAAAAATTTGAACTCATCAGACACCCACACTTATCCTTTTGCACTCTTGGGCAAAATTAAACAATTTCAAAACTTTATTCTGAGGGATGTTTTTCCATATTTTCACTGGATTAAAGGAATGAATACAAATGGAAACAAATCAATCTTCTAGAAATCATGTTGTCATGCACATACAAATGGAAAAATTATGTTTCTCACACATGAGTTAATCTTTTGAGTTTACAGGATAATCAAATATGAAATAGAAACGCTCAAGTTAAATATATATTTTCTCACCAAAATTCGCTCAAGTGTTTTGACTTGTATTTTCACTCAAAATACCCATGCAAGTAAACACTTTCAATGCTTAGCAAGACTCTAATATCCACAGCTTTCAGAAAACATGCATTCAAAAATCATGAGGACTTTTCACAGGTTATAACAGGGTCAAGGCAAAGGTAGGAAAAACTTTAGGAAATTTGTGTTTTTGAAATAGCAAGGTAGAAAGAATTATGGAGAATAGTTTCAAAAACAACCCCTTTTGTCTTTTTTTTTTCTTTCATCCTTTGTTGCTCTTTTTTCAGAAACAGTCATTTTTTATTTCAACACTCTGTCATCAACAATTATTTTCCTTTTGCCATTTTTATAACTTTGTGGGGGAAATACTCACCCCCACACTTTATTCCTCAACCAATCTTAACATAATCAACTAGCTCCTTCTTTCTCCCTAAGGTAAGGAAAAACACTTGGTCTTTTTCTTTTTAAGGTTTAGCAATATGCTCAAAACAAGAAAAAGAGGTTTAAGCACAAGGGGCTACCAATGGATAAATGTCATGGTTAGCTTATTTGGCCAAGTAGCTAAAAACAAGAAATGCCTCAGTCATATCAAATCATGCATGTTCACCTAAGATGCAAAACAAAAGAATCAAGCTAAACATTTGAGTACCAACAAGACATGCGCAAGTCACACAAGAAAAATAGGAATGACACATGGTAGTTCATCCTTACAATAAAGCTCAAAACTCACAATGTCAAAAACTCTTTCACAAAAGATTAATTCCAGAAACTCTCAAATCAACTCAATTAGTAAATGACAGAAACAATCCACTCTTAGCACATGACTTTTATTTTCCCAGAATTATGACCGTTCCAATTAGTGAATCAAATCCAAAAATACAATGTCAATATGTTTTATTGATTTTTTTTTGTTAATTTTTTTTAAAGAAAACAACATAGAAAACAAAATTAGAAAAGAGAAACAAAAAAAATAGAAAACAAAATCAGAAAAGGGGGAAATCTCCCCACACCCCCACACTTTATCCATGCATTGTCCTCAATGTATTCAATATATATATAAAATGCAAAGAAAAAGTATGAATGGTACTTACCTCCTCAATGTGGAAGGTATGAGGGAAAAGTCAAGTTCATCCCATCCATTGTCTTATTCAGCATATCTTGATTTTCATTGAATATCCGAAGACGATGCCCATTAACTTTAAAAGTTCTTTCTGAGGATTCTTCCTTGATCTCCACTGCTCCATAAGGAAATACTTTTGTAACAATGAATGGTCCTTCCCAAGTAGAACGCAACTTACCACTCATGTGACTAAGCTAGGATTTGTATAGTAACACCTTTTGGCCTACCTTGAAATCCTTTCTAGCCACAAGCTTTTGGTCATGGAACTTCTTGGTTTTCTCTTTGTAGAACTTTGAGTTTTCATAGGTTGCAAGCCTAATCTCCTCTAGTTAACAATATCAGCAAACCAAGGTTCAGGAAATATACCTTTCACAACAGTCAATGCTAGGAGGACTTCTTCAGGAAAGTCATCTTGAATAGGAATATTATCTTCTCCATTTTCAATCCTGCTAAGATAGTCGACTACTAAGTTATATGCCCCACTTCTGTCTAGAATCTCAATGTCAAACTCTTGGAGCAATAGCATCCATCTGATCAACCTTGGTTTCGAATCTTCTTTCTTCAGAAGGAATTTTAATGTTGCATGATCAATATAAACAATTACCTTGGAACCAAGTATATATGGTCTGAATTTATCCAAGGCAAACACAACAGCCAATAATTCCTTCTCAGTTGTGGTGTAGTTAGCCTGCGCTGTGTCCAATGTTTTGGAAGCATAATATATCACATGTGGTAGCTTCCCATCTCTTTGTGCAAGTACCGCTCCTACTGCAAAGTTTGATGCATCACACATCAAGTCGAATGGTAATGTCCAGTTAGGTGGTTGGATGATAGGAGTGGTGGTAAACGCCTTTTTCAATGTATGAAACGCATCTTTGCACCTCTCTCCAAAGTCAAATGCTACATCCTTTTGTAGTAAGTTAGAGAGAGGGTTGGCTATCTTGCTGAAGTCCTTATTAAACCTCCTGTAAAATCCTGCATGTCCAAGAAAAAATCGAACCTCTTTCACAGAAGAGGGGTAAGGCAATTGTGAAATAATATCAATTTTAGCAGGATCTACAGATATACCATTCTTGGAAACAACGTGACCTAAAACTATACCTTGTTCCACCATAAAATGACATTTTTCAAAATTTAAAACAAGGTCAGTTTCTTCACATCTCTCCAAGACTCTAGCAAGATTAGACAAGCAATGATCAAAAGATGAACCATATACACTAAAATTATCCATAAAAACCTCAATACAATGCTCCAATAAATTTGTAAAAATACTCATCATACATCGCTGAAATGTTCCAGGAGCATTGCAAAGGCCAAATGGCATCTTCGTATAAGCATATGTACCGAATGGACAAGTAAAGGTAGTCTTATGTTGATCCTCGGGGGCAATACAAATCTGAAAATACCCAGAGAATCCATCAAGAAAACAGTAATGAGACTTACCTGCCAATCGATCTAACATCTGGTCCATGAATGGTAAAGGAAAGTGCTCCTTCTTGGTGGCCTGGTTTAGTCTTCTATAATCAATACAGACCCTCCAGCTATTCTGAATACGAGTAGGAATCAACTCCTTCTTCTCATTCTTGACCACAGTGATCCCAGATTTCTTGGGGACCACATGTACAAGACTCACCCAAGTGTTGTCAGAAATAGGATATAATACCTGCTTGTAGCAACTTGGTGACTTCCTTCTTCACAACCTATATCAGTTGAGGATTCAGTCTCCTCTAAGGTTGCCTTACTGGCTTAGCATCCTCCTCCAAGAGTATTCTATGCATGCAGAAAGAAGGACTAATACCAGGAATATCTGTCAAAGTCTAGCCAATTGCTCGCTTGTGATCTTTGATAACCTGCAATAGCTTTTGTTCTTGCTCGTCAGTAAGCAAGTCAGATATAGTAACAGGGAGTTTCCCATCCCTCTCAAGATAAGCATATTTCAAATGAGATGGTAAAGGTTTCAACTCCAAAGTGGGTGGTTGTTCCACAGATGGCAACATTTTACTGCCTAAGGTAATTTCTGCCACCTCAGCATCACACTCGGACGCCACAGAGGTATCAAATAGTGACACCGCGTCCTTAATATCACCTGTTTTATAATTTTCTCTTTCATCTAAAATCGAGCCCGAAATATTCGAAAAAGAAAAATCCAAAGAAGAAGAAAAACCAGATAAAACGTCCAAAAGTCCAAAAGCATAATTTTCACTACATTACTCAATAAATCAATACAAAACAAAGAATGGTCTTCAATTGGGTGCTTCATGGCTTCTAGCACATTGAACTGCAGCTTCTCATCTCCTATCTCCATAGTTAAGGATCCTGCATGCACATTTATCTTGTACGTGCTGTCATCATGAATGGTCTTCCCAAGATAATTGTGGTTGAACTCATTCCTTCATCATCCTTCATGTCCAAGATGTAGAAATCTGCATGAAAAATTAACTTGTCCATACGGACAAGCACATCTTCTAGCACACTTGCAGGGTTAACTATGCTACGGTTGGCCAATTGAATGACCACACCAGTAGACTTAAGAGGTCCAAGATGAAGTGAAGTAAAAACTGATAAAATCATTACATTAATGGAAGCTCCTAAATCTAACATAGCATTGTCAAACTTAGCACTTCCTATAATGCAGGAAACAAAAAACATACCTCGATCCTTACACTTTTGAGGCATTCTGACTATAGGCTTCTTAATTAAGCTAGACACGTTTCTTCCCATGTTCACTACCTCTTTGTCCATAATACGCCTTTTATGTGTACATAATTCTTTGAGAAACTTGGCGTATTTAGGAATTTGTCTCACAGCATCCAACAAAGGGATGTTTATCTCCACTTTCTTGAAAGTATTCAAGATTTCTTTGTCTAACTCCTCCATCTTTTTAGTTTTTGGTTTCAAACGGTTTGGATAGGGAGGAGGAGGAGAATAAGGAGAAGGATTTTCAGAGGAAGTATTAGGGGATACCAACCTGGAGTTATCACTGGGTGCAGGCATCTCAGATGTTGCTTGTGTTGCTTCATCTGATCTTCCTCTTTCATCATTAGGTACAACTTCATTGTCCTTATCTTCATCTTCTTGGGCATCCCCAAGGCCTTGTATTTGCTTACCCGATCTTAAAGTAATAGCACTTACATTTCGCGGGTTGATTACAGTTTGTGCAGGCAAATTGCTTGAGCCTTGTTGAGACTTCATCTGATTTAACTCATTTTCCATTTGTCCAATCTGGTTCTGCAAATTTTGATTGGTTGCTTCCATCGTCTGTTTCAACTCATTGATTTGTCCCTTCATCATGTGAGCCATCATTTTTATCATTGCTTCCATGTTTGAATCACCAGAGGTTGCAGCTGGTTGTGGTTGTTGCCTTTGTTGAGGTGGAACATAGACTTGTTGGTGTTGAGGTTGTTAATTTCCCCATTTCTTGCTGGGATATTCCTTCCAATCTAGGTTGTACTTGTTGGAGGACAAATCATGGTTGTATTGCTGCCAAGGTGGTCTATTATTGCCATAGATGTTGGCAGCATATGCTTGAGGTTGTTCACTGTCTAACGTCCCTATCTCTTTTAACATAGAACAAGCCTCGGTAGGATGATTAGTAGAAGCACAAATTCAACATAAGGTAGAAGGGATAGGCTTTTTCTGTAAGTCTGTCAAGGTCCTTACTATGGCCGCTAAGTCATTCAACTTCCCTTCTATTTTCTTGTGATCTGCAACATATGAAGCTTCTACTCCATGGGTTCCCTTCAATAGAGTTATAGAATTACTTTCGATGTGTAAATAGTTTTGAAAGTTAAGTAAAATGATATTGGAATATTTGGTAGTTTTGGTGAAACTTTGGAATGCTGGGACGTTTTGAAACAGGTCTTTGGTGCAGAAAACGCTGATTTTCGTATTGTTTTGGTATATGTTTCTCGCTGGGCGACTACATTTTTTTCTGTTTCGCGCAGTTTTAATAAACTTGATTTTCCCGACTCATTAACCGTTGGATTAAGCTCAAATTTTAACAGTTGGTCCATAACATGATATTTTGTAATTTGATTGGTTGGATCATCGATTAGATGTCTGTAGCTTGAGAAATGTGACACGCATTACTATAGTGAATTTTATTTTGTGACAATAAATTTTTCTTAGGAATTTTGGTTTAAGAATTATGGTTGTGTGTTGTGCTTGATCGTATGGAATTACATGTGCTTAAGTGTTAGTACTCACTTATTTGGAATGAATATTATTTTCTGATATATATATATATATATATATGTCATGGTTTGATGAAAGCTTGTATACTTATGTGATTATGTGAACTATATGTACATATGTTTGAGGATTTTTGGGTTATGAGGATGATGTTTCAGATTGGATCAAAACTTGTTTGGTTAATTGTTGTATGGACTTTATTTAGAACCTTAAACCAGTAGTGTCACACTACTAGTGTGGTGCCTAGCAGTGCAAATAGACCCGCCAGACGAAAGCCACGCAATGTGACAATTTTGGCAAAAAAGTGATGTGACGCGTGCCGACGCGAGGAGTGGCGCCAGGCAGTATGCGTGGATTATTCTCCTGGTAGCGCGTTGTCAACGCCAGGCAAATACGGCTGCGGCTAGGAATTTTATGTTTGTGATGTGGGGTTCGAAGGACTAAGTCCATAGGCGATCTGGGATGTGCTTGGTTTGAGTCACGAGCGAGGAGTTCGTGTTGGGTGGACCACATGCCGAACGTGAACGATTTAGTTCACCGGAGGTACTCTTGTTTGGGATGAGTGAGCGAGGGAGTTCATTTCATGGTCAAACTTGAGAATGCTATGAGCGAGGGAGTTCATCGTAGGAAAGGCAGGTATGCCTGTCCGGGTCCGAGTGAGGAGTTCGGATTGCGGGCTAGGGAGTCCGTGAAGCAAGATTACAAACGGGATAGGCTCGTAGGTTGGACTGCGAACGAGGAGGTTCGTGGAAGCACAGAAAAGTCCCATGATCAAGAATACATGCATAAGGTCATAATGGTTATGAGTGTGGGAAAGTGGGTGTTTCCATTGTTTTAATAGTTAAATAATTATGAGATATTTCGGTGGGTTTATTTCATATTTATTTTATCTGTGTGCATAACTCACCCTATCTGTTTGTGTGTGGTGATGATCGGGTAACATGGGGATTACATGGGGCCTAGTGGCAAAGAGCGGGAGCAGATTACATGGGGATTTATAAAGACTTATTTTTTATTAAATTTTCATGTAATCTAATTATCGATTTTTACTGATTTTGGCTTTTGAGTTGTAAAGACTGCTTATGAATGTTTGACCTTACATCACGATTCTTATGTTTTAATGTTTTAAATTCTCGCGTTTTTGGGAATGATTTGATAATGAATGAGAAATTTATTTCGATAAATTGATTAGTTTATTTATATAAGTAATATCCTATCAGGATGTTACAACAAGTATCACCATATATCATATGCATCAATCCATATATATATATATATCCACCTTTTAAATATGTGCTAGCATTCAATTCCAACTTATGAATAACGTATGCTCAAACAAATATAAAGTAGCAGCACTCTGACAACTTAAGCACATGATCCTATGCACCAATGCAAATTTATATTGACACACATGCATTCACCAATTCAAATTTATATTGACACACATGCATTCCCAACATGTGACTAACCCAAAGGAACATTCAAATTCATAGAGCTTACAGCATAACCCAATCATGCTTCATTAGAAGTTACTTGAAATTATCAAGTGCTTATTCATGCATTTTAAAGACTTCAAAACCAGCCATAATGAGTAACATATATCTCTAGCCACTAACCTCTAAATCAAATCTTCACCGTTCAAAGTGAAGAACTACATGTTATGGACCACCCTCAAAATTTCACCTAAATCGGATGGTTAACGAAAAATGCAGTTTTACGAAAACTGCACAAACTAGAAAAACGGTGGCACCTAGCGCTAAAAAATAAGGAACCTTGCACCTGGCGGTATAAAACCAGCGCCTGACGGTTCCTATTGCGCGAAATGTATGAAAAACAACATTTTTTATGAAAAAAATACTAACACGCATCGCCTGGCAACAGCTGTTCACCGCCATGCGGTTCTTAACAGAAAGCCAGAAACTAGGTTATTTTAACCTGAGTCGCTTGGCGGCTTTGAAGGTCGACCACGCGGTTTCTGGAAAATTTCGATAAACTTATCACAGTCTAGAAAATCACGCGTACAATACATTCATGCTTGTCATACAATTCTTAAATATGAATTTAAAATCAAGAAACCCGATGAACAACTCCCCTAACTTGGTTTCCTCGCTTCCAATTTGCAAAGCTTATGATCCTTGATTATAGCAAAATCCCACTCCTTGACACCTTCTTCTTTTTCCATGTTCAATGGCTTCCAAATACCCTCTTAGCTCTCCCTTTTTAGTGTAGATTGATTAGAAGTATCAAAAGGACTCTTTTATGATGATTTTCTAGCCCTTGCAGCCGCTCTTCTAGACGGCTAGGGTTTTATGCTTCTTCCCATCATTGTCAAAATAATTTTAGAAAAAAGGAACCTTATTTCACATAAGCCAAGATTTGAACACACAACCACACCATTGTCAAGTTAATGCACAACCATTCAACCAATTCATGATTCGTGATAAATCCTATACATCTAGGAATTTATAATCACTCATCATGATTAAGCATATCATTAAAATTAATAAACTATGAATAGTTGTGGTATGAGATGGACGTAATTCCATGAATCTCTTGGTGAGATTTCATGGTGGTATCGTAGTGTATAAAATTAGGTAAGGATTCAAGTAAGCATTGCATCTTGAAACTCTAAAGAGTCAATTAGTCTCACGTAGAGCAGATTGACTCAAGTGGTGAGAGTAGTAGGAGGCTTTAGTCTTTGGCATGATAATGGCCTTAGATGTTTGAAGAATAACCTTGTGCGTGGTAGGGTGAAACCCATTGCCAATGGCTCTATAGAGCAGTAGAGGCCACCACAAGCGGAGGCATCCTGTGAATCCGGCCTATTATATGTATCCGGATAAATTGAGTCTTAGAATCTTGTTGTATGCTATCACATGCTTGGATGATTGATGTGTTCTTGATTTTAAATTGCATGCTTAATTGTACGATAAAAATCTTTTTACTCTAGCTTACCCTTTTTGCTTGTGTTCGTCTTCTTGTGTGTTTTCCTTTTTGTAATGATCACCAATTCCTTAGTGTGAGCGGATGTGGGAACCCCTGGTGATCGTAGTGACGATGGTAATGCTGCAACGTAGTTGGTCATGAGTTGATGTTGGGCTCACTATTGAGCTCATGTTTGAAGAACCTTTGTTATTTTGTAATCTCTTGCTATATAAGCAAGCTTTATGGACATCTATTGAAATTTTTTTCTATCCTGGCATTACGTAGTGCCTCTGCTATATAAGAGCAGCCTGATTATCACACACAAGTGTCATTTGAGTAACATCTCCAAATTGTAACTCTATAAGCAATTGCTTGAGCCAAACAAGTTCACAGGCAGTTGAGGCCATAGCCCTATATTCTGCATCTGCACTGGATCTTGCTACAACAGTTTGTTTCTTAATTTTCCATGAGATCAAGTTACCACCAATGGAGACACAATACCCATATGTAGATCTTCTATCAGAAGAAGATCATGCCCAATCAGCATCTGAATAGCAAACAACTCTTGTATGGTCATTAGAACCATATAACAATCCTTTTCCAGAGGATCTTTTAATATACTTCAAGATACGAATGACTACATTCCAATGATCTTCAAATGGGGAATTAAGAAATTGGCTTACCACACTGAATGCAAAGGAAATGTCAGGATGAGTAATGGTAAGATAATTTAATTTCCCAACCCATCTTCTATATTGTTCAGGATCAGTATAGGCTCCCATTGATTTGGTAGAAGTGTAGTATTGGGATCCATTGGTGTATCAATAGACTTTGAACTCACCAACCTAGTTTCCTCTAGAATGTCCATGGCGTACTTTCTTTGAGATATAACAATACCATCATTAGACTATGTCGCCTCAATACCTAAGAAATATCTGAGTTTGCCAAGATCTTTGGTCTAAAAATGGTGACAAAGATGTTGTTTCAACTAAGAGATGCCATGGTTGTTACTCCTTGTAAAAACGATGTCATCAACATATATTATCAAGTAAACACATCCAGCACTCAAGTATTGACAAAAGAAAAAATGATCTGCTTCACACCGAGTCATACCAAATTGCTGAAAAACTTTGCTAAACTTTCCAAACTAGGCCCTAGAAGATTGTTTTAGGCCATAAAGGGATTTACGAAGATGACATACCATCCCAGAAGACTCCCCTTAAGCAACAAACCCAAGAGGTTAGTCTATATAGATTTCTTCTAGCAAATCACCATTGAGGAAAGCAATTTTAACATCCAATTGATAAAGAGGCCTTGTTGAAGATCAACCATGGCGATAAATAGATGAACAAAAGCCATCTTTGCCACAAGGGAAAAGGGTATCTCCATAATCGAACTGAAAAATTTGAGTATAATCTTTGGCCACAAGACGAGCTTTGAGGCGATCAATAGTACTATCAAGTCCAACTTTGATAGCAAACACCCACTTGTAACCAACAACAGATTTCCTAGACGGTAACGGGACCAATTCCCAGGTTCCACTATTATGAAGAGCACTTAGTTCATCTGTCATGGCTTGACGCCAACAAGAATGGGCTAAAGATTCAGGAACAGTTTTTGGAATGGTCACAATAGATAGAGAGGAAAGACATATGTAAAAAGGTAATGACAAGCGATGATAACTCAAAGCAATATAATGGGGACATGGATTACGGAACGCATACCTATTCGGAGGGCAATGGGAAGGTCAGACTCAGGTGGCAGAGCTGGAGGAGACAAAGTAGTTGGCACTTGAGTGGAGTCACATGGTGGTGGTTGTGATTGGTTTTGGCGACTGTAAACTTGAAGAGTTGGTGGAGGAGAAGTTGATTGTGGAGCAGGAACCAATGGTAAAGAAGACATGGTAAAAGGGTCACAAACAATAGGAACATTAAAGGTACTAGGAGAGTTGTCAAGATTGGATGAAGTCAAAGGTGAAGATTGACTCTTAAAATAAAGGGAGCCACCGGTCATATTACTGGTAAAAAATCTTTATTCTCTTCTTTATCCTCTCCTGATCCTTTACCTTCTATTCCACTGGCTGATGGTTCTAAAGTCTCATCTCATGGTGTTAGCACTGCTAAACTTTTCCCTTCTTTAACTATTTATAATGTTCTTTATGTCCCTGAGTCTCCTTTTAATCTGTGGTCTATCAGTCGTCTGCAGATGCGTGAACATGCGAGTGCGTCGCTGGTTTCGTTTTCCTTGTGAACTGCTCTTGTTTTCGCGTGGTCACTGCTGTTGCGCGACGTGATTTCCAGCGTGTTTCTGTGGTTGCAGCGTAAGAAGAAGAAAGGTAGGCCGGCATGGACTGGCAGATCTGGTGGTTCAATGCGGTGAAGATGATGCTACGGTGGCTGATTGCTTCGATGTCATGGTGTGGTGGTGGTTCGTTCACGTTCACGGCTACGCGGAGGTGTAAGAGATGAAAGGCTGCTGGTTGGACTACGTTTCTGGTTCAGATGCGCGCTGGTTCGTGGCTTCTGGCTCGCGTTTTGCTGCATTCCCAATCTGTTCGAAGGTTCAAACTGCTGCTGGTGCGTTCTGATTACAGGTGGTGGTGCAGGTTCGCGGTGGCCATGGTTGCGCGCTCGTTGCTGTTGCGTGGTGGTTGATGGTGCTGCAGTGGTGGCTTGTCAAGCTTGGTGTGATGGTTTCCGCTATGGTGAGCTCTCGCGTGTAAGCGTCAATGGTGCAGGTGGTTCCATTGGTTGAACAGTGCAGGTGCGCTCTGAGCGAGAAGATGGACGAGGATGATGGTGAATGGCGGCGCGTCACTGGTGCGGTCTTTTTCTTCTCCGGCGAGATTGTTGGTGATAATGGAGATGCAGTTGCGGCTGTTGGTGCGGGAAGAAGAAGATTGAACTATGATGGCCAGACTTGATGTAGGCGGCGGCCACCGGTGGTGATGGTGCTCCCGGCGGCGGAAACATGGTGAAGATGGAGGCTAGGGTTTCTGGTTGTGTGGAGATCAAGATGACGATCTGGAAACATGTTATTGGCTCAAATTCTATAGTGGAGATTAAGCCCACGTGGCATGTGCTGGTTGACCAATTTTAAGAGTTGAGGATTGCCACATGCCAGCATCTGAGTGCATATATTTTATGAGTGGAAAAAGGGGTGCAAATAGACAAAGGCAAGGGTGCAAAAGTAGGTTTTGTGAGACCCATTTATAAAGAGGAGAGAGTGTATAAGTAAAAATTGGGGGTGCAGAAGTGATTTTTCCAGAACTTGCTAATTTCAGCCTTATTAAAAGGGGTTTGTAATTTCAATCAATTTATTTTCCCACCTTTAAATTAGCTTAATCTTAACTTCAGCTGCATCAACAAACGTTAAAATATCCAAAAATAATTTATGCAGCTAAAAATCACTTTTGAAGACATTTTTATCACACAAGTTCAAATAGCCTAGTTATCAGAATTATCAATTAAATCACTCTTTAAGCACATAAATTCAATTAAATACATAGAATTAAACACTGAATGAGGGCAAAAATACGCACTCATCACAATTAAGGATACGAGCATAAGAAAAGAGGTGCTTAAAGTGTAAATGGCTGAACTTATTTGTTTTCTTTGTTGAGCCTTATTGCCCTTCAACATTTGTTTGGCCTGATCTCCCTTATCTTTTCCACTTGTCTCGCCTTGCCAAAACTCCCTCCGATTTTGAAAGGAAGCTGGATCCACGATAGACTTGTTTATTAGCGTCATGGGATTTGCACCAATTAGGCGATTGTCCACATCCACACTAGGAACCACCTCGTTGTTCATCAATTGGAGAGTGTTATGCCGCTTGAACTCCAATAGGACCAGATTCGATGCTCGTAGCATGGGATCCTCCAAGATGCACTGGTTGGTGGTCATGAACGATTGATGCGTTAATAGGAATTGGGGGCGAGTGACTTTTAATAATGATGTGACCCCAACAAGGCTCAAAGCATTGGGCCAATGCCTAGGCCCATTTCTTTTAAATTTCTTTTTTTAATTAAATAAATAATTGTTTTTGGGCCTTATACCTTTCTTGGGTATTATTTTTGTGCTACCTTTAATTGTCTTGATTGTCTATGTGTCAAGATTATTTTCAAAACCAACATCGTTCATATGGAAGAGCATGCATGGACCAGACCTTCATTTGTCAATGTATTTGGCCAATAAGCCCAATTTCCTCACGCTACCACCATCTGTTGTGCGTCACATAGCATGGAATGAAGAAATGGGAGCTGCTAGGTCTAATGCTGGAGCACGAAGCAAGCAATTGGGCTTCAACTCAAATCAGCCCATTGCCACCAACACACGGTAACGTATATACCATTTCCTAGTCTTCTAAAAATGCATCACGCAAACCCTATCATGTTTCTCTTCTCTGTTAGGGTTTCGTCTTCTTTGCAAACACCATCACAAAAACGGTGGTTTCTTTGACGCGTTTCTCTTCCCAATAGCCAGGGTTATCGTTTGTTCCTTCACGTGCATAATTTTGTTCACGCCTTCCATCTTTGCCGTTAGGATTTGTGTTAAACGACACCCATTTTTTCTTCTCCTCCGTTTCTTTACCAGCTGCCTTCATCTATAAAAGGCAAGCCATTTCTTTGTAATGTTTAGCTTAGATGAATGTTAAATAGATTGGTTGAGAACACTCCCACATTCATCAGCTCCCCCTAAACCCTAGATTAGGTTTTAGCCTCGTTAGGGTTTACCAAACTAGTGAGATCCGAGCTTAAACACCATATCCGAATATTTCTGCTGCGTTTCCCTCGCTTTTCGCGAGTGTCAATCGGTGGAACACCGATTGGAGAAGTAGCACAGCGGAGGAGCTGCATTAAGTGGTATTCAGAGCCATTCGATTCTCGGCAGTTTCGCAAGCTAAGTTTTCTTCATCTTTGTTCGTCTTCTTTTATATCTGTTTGATTCCTGTCTAGTTCGTGCTCAATCTATGCTGAAATTCTACGCTGATATTGATTCAAAATCCTTGTTCTGATTGCCTTGGATCAATGCAGATTATATCATGTCATAGCTCTCTGTTCCTGCTGTTCGATGCATGTTGGTAGGTTATTTCATTTTTTTTACCTAGCTTTCATGTTTTAAAATCATTGTTTTGTCTTAGTTTTTGCTTAATTCATTTTATAGGTCCTTAATTCTATAGATGTTGTCTGTGTTTTGTGTGTGTTTAGTGTTGTATCTCTTTTAGTCACTGTTTCATTCGCATATGTAGGTTCATGAGTTTTGTTGAGTTCTTTAATTGCTATTAGATCATTGGCGATTGTTTTGCAGTGTATGATTCATGATGTTCCTGTTTACTTCTGCTAAGTTTGCTGCTGTCTAAGTGCATTTGCGTCTCTGTTTCAATTTGCATCTATTACTGTTCTGGAAATTCAATTTCTGGCCAAAGATTGTGCTGACAAAACTGAAGTGTTCCATTAAAATAATCATATATCTAACTTTGTTTAGATTGTTCAAATGGACATTCAATATTTATTAAATCAGTGCATAGGCAGTGTTAGTCATTCCTTCTTTCCGTGTCAGTTGCCTACAAAGTTATTTTGCGAAATGGAATGTCAATACTTGTTCTTTGCTTTGTTGATTGTATTACATTCTAGTTGTGGAGTATATCTGATTGTATACATCTGCTGAATTTGCATTTTGCAGTTCCATTGCCATTTCATGAGTCATGTTTAGTAATTGATAATTGCTTTTTGGTACTATTGCTGGCCTAGTACTTTTGATTGAGTTTGAGCATTGCATCAGTCTATTTGAGCATTCACAGGTTTTAATGTTTCTTTCTACAATTTTGATTTGCTTTGATTGACTTATATCCAGATTTTGCACCTATTGCTTGGTCATTGGAATCTGAATTCAACACTGCAATTCGTGTTTATTTGCTTTGAATGCTAGTACTTTGTTTTCATTTTTGTCCAGTGCTGGTTTAGTTTGTCTATATCTCTCAAATGTTGCATATCTTACTTAGCCATGTGTATAGACTTGCTTACCTTTGAATCTGCCTTCTTTCCATTCTATTATTACAAGTTGCATCAGTTGGCATTAATGTAATTCTCCTTCTTTCGTGACTGAATTGTGGAGTGAACATTTGATTCACCGTGAAACATTGTGTTTATGCATATCAGTTGCCTTGAAACAATTTCTTTTCATTTTTGTTTCACTAAGTTTGTATGCTATCAGATTCATAGATTGACTGTTTCATTCAAATCTGTTGCTTGCGTTGTGATGCCAAGTTGTGTTGACTACAATGCCGGCTAATACTCTGGTTGTTTTTGGTTGCATCACCATATCAGTTCTCATTAATTGAATTTGCCTCTGATATTTGTTCTACACTGGCTGAGTCTCTTCTGTTGTCCTGTATGAGTCTATTTCAATTCTTTTTTAGTTGGATTATATGCTCTTCATCATATGCATTTGTTCATTGATATGGTGGTAGAAAATTAACCTTTGTATGAGTTGTTCTTCAAAATTTTGAGAACTGAAAAGAAGAGTCATTGTAAAAAAGAAAACATGATGGAAAAAAAGCATCTAAAAGAGCATGTAGAAAAAAAAAGTCTGGATTGACTCTGTAAATATTGTTTGTTTCAACAACATGAAAATATTACTGATATTAAACAAAAATAAAATTCGAATCACAATAAATACTGCATTGAATATAAACTATTTCCCAAAAACACGGGAAAATTAAACAAACCACAATTGGTACCATACATAATCCGAATGTAAAAAATCATTATATATAAATGGTATTAAAGTTCAAGATAAAAATATTTACATCAAAAATCAAAACAACAAAGTTTCTTTCAAAATCCCAAGTAGCCCATGCTCTCCGTCTCTAAGCATCTCCTGGCTCACCTGTCAAATCATCTGCTCCCGGATAACAAATTATCCCATCATCTCCATACACACACAGATAGGGTGAGCTATGCACAATAAAATATAAACAGATATATGAAATAAACATGTTTCCCAACCCAAAATAACATAAGTATAAATCTCAAAATTTCCAAATCACCCGACCATCACCTCATAGTCCTTCATGAGTCATATGCATGAACTAGGTCTTGGGACTTCTCTATGCTCCCACGAATCTAACTCATTCGTGGTCCAACCCTTTGAGCCTATCCCGCTCATAGTCCTGCCCTACAGACTCCTCGTCTGTAGTAAAACATCCAAGTCTAATACTTGGACCCTGGCACGCACGCAATCACCACACTATGGACTCCTCGCCCAATAGTAACCGACGGGAACATAACAGTTCCATGCCCATCGTGCGTCCGACACATGCAATCACCATACTAAGGACTCCTCGCCCATTAGTAGCTGATGGGAACTCAACCAGTTCCATGCCCATCATGTGTCCAACCACCAAGCACATCCAAGACCCCTATTGCACTTAGTCCTTCAAGCCCACACACCACTTCACATGCATATAAATCCTATACTTAAGAAAAGTAGACGTTTCACATGCATAAGGTCATACAAACATGAGACATTCACATATACTCGCTTAAGCCAGGGGCTCTCGCCCAAGCTAAGCCCTCTGCTTCGGTTAGGCTAGTTCCCCTCGCTTGGGCGAGCTGCGCCATCGCTCAAAGTAACAGCCACCCTGATGTGACCCCAATAAGGCTTATAGCATTGGGCCAACGCCTGGGCCCAATCTTTTTAATTTCTTTTAATTTCTTTTATTATTAATTACATAAAACTTGTCTAATCGGGTTTCTTAGTTAAATGCAGCCTTTTATTTCCAAGCTGCCCATTAATATTGGGCCTGCGGCCTAATTCACCACACCCATGCTTTCCATCAATAAGCATCATCATGTGTGCCAAGATCCCATCTGCGGCCCAAGTCCAACTTTATCACACCAGCCCTTTCTCCCATATATCAGCAATGGGCTGCACCTCCTTCCTTCAAGAAGCCCAAATTTGATCACGCGTACCACGCTGTTGGAGAACAGGCCGCACACCTCCATGCTGCACAAATGCTTCCGACACCATAACCATTTTTGCTACAACCAAACATCTTGACTTTATTGGGCCCGAGCCCAATTCGTCATAATCTCTTCATGCCCAAACAGAAGGGAAACCTCACTTTCATTCCAGCAGCCCAAAACAGCACGCCTCCAGGATGCCACACACGAGGGTTTTATGCATCGCGTGTTTCTTCCGCCACTCTGCTAGGGTTCTTCACGCGACCTCACTTGCAATTCAATCTGCCATCCCAAATTCCTTTCCTTTCCGCATGCACATCATTTCTTCACGAAGCCCATCTCGTGATTTCTTCCATAGGGTTTGAGTCTACTCACGCGTGTTCTAGTAGTGGCAGTTAGGGTTCCTTCCACACACCCATTTCTCTATAGGAGTCTTGTACACGGCCTCGTTGCCGTTAGATCCTTTCTTGATTCTCTTCTGTTTTCTCATGGTTCCTAATAGAACTATAAAATGGCAAGCAATTTCTTTGTAAGTCAGCTTTTGATGAATGTTAGTTTGGTTGAGAGTACTCCCACCGTTCGTCTTAGCTCCCCTTTCCCTTTCCCTTTAGATGAGGATTTCTCCTCCTAGGGTTCCAAATACAGTGTGCGTGTGAGTTCAATGTGAGAACGAGAGCGAATACAATCTTAAGAGTCTTCCGCTGCGTTTCCTCGTCGATTCCACCTAACAATCGACGTTTGGAGGCCATTCTCCAACGAACGGAGCACATTTCCGCCGATCAATGGCGCCAATGGCCTCATCACACCCTTCGCCTAAACGAGGAACCACTTAAACAACTTCATTTCTCATCACGACCTCGCTCAGGCGAATGTCTCTCGCTTGAGCGAGACTGAGTCGCTCAAAACACCAACACTTCTCGCTTGGGCGAGATATCGCGCTCAAAAGCGCCCAAGTTTCCTCGCTACCTCGCTTAGGCGAGTTGTCTCTAGCTTGAGCGAGACTAAGTCGCTCAACCCCAAATCAAGGTCGCCTGAGCGAGCATTGGGACCCAAATCAGACGTGAGGTTCTACAACTCTCGCCTAGACGAGATAGACTCGCTTGGGCGAGACTTATAGAGTTCCCTCACTGTCACACTCGCATTTACCCCAAAACAATGTCAAACTACACCTAAAATATACCAAATAGCATTCAATCATTGCACGACATAAACCAATTGCTAGCCAACATCAGAAATACTATTCCATTCATTCCTATTACCCAGCTCGAAATTGAGTCCCTTTTACCCGATTCCATACCCAAACCCTCATTCAGTTCATATTCCATTACCACAAAAACTTTATGCGCATTTTCAATTTCCACCATCCTCAATCACAGGTCTATAATATGCAATTCGTACCATAAATAAACCATATGAGAATAAAACAAACTCAGAACACAACCTTAATTCGCATACAACATAGACAGCTCCCCTAGCCTGAAAATTTGATTGAAATTGGGAAGAAAATTTGTTTTCCTTGGTTTGCCAATGAAGTGCCACAGACTCCCTCTCCGTTCAGCCCCTTTACGCACCCAAACCTCACTTCTTAGCCTCAATTTCATGCTCTCTCTATAATAGTTCACCATAGATGCCAAAACCCTTCCCTTTACCTAAATTTTGGCTTTTATAGGTGCCTTTAAGATGGGTTTTAAAAATAAAAACGGGATTGGCTTTAGTGTGGGCTTAATGGCTATTCAAGTCCCTTAGTGGGTGATTTTTCAGCACCTAATGGTTACCCTTCTGCTAGGTTTTCTTTATCCCTTCGCCTTCATACCAAAACTAGTAGTTAGCAAAAATAAAGCTTATTCTTTGCCCACCAAGGTTTAAACCCGTGACCTTCCACTCATAAGGCCAATGCACAACCACTATGCCAATTCACATTCGGTGATATACACAAATCAACATAAGTTTACAATACCAATCACATACTCATACATATTCTTAAAATCAATATTAAAACAACAACACATAATTGGCATACATAGGACTCGAACCCAAGTCATCTCATATAATCAAAGTACTTTCAACCATTTGAGCTAGTACTTTTCCACATCACACTAAACAATAATTAATGCCATAAAGGCGCTTTCTACCCGCATTTATTAATTAATTAAATATTTAATTAATTAATTTTCACGAGTCTTACAATTCCCCCACTTTTAAAAGTTTTCGTCCTCGAAAATAGAACTTACCAGCAAAGAGATGAGGATAAGACTTCCTCATAAGGTCCTCCATCTCCCAAGTCATCTCTTGGGTTGCCTTGTCCCAGAGAACCTTCACCGTCTTCAACTCCTTACCTCTCAGTTGCTTGACCTGAGTATCCAATATGTGCACCGGTCCAACTGGCATAGTCAGATCCTCGCGTACTTGCACTTCATCTAACTCCAAAACATGATCTGGACTTGCAATGTATTTCCTCAACTGTGAGACATGAAACACATTATGCAAGTTGGATAGGTGAGGTGGTAAAGCAATTTCATATGCCGCTGCTCCTATTCTCCGTGTAATCTGATAAGGTCCTATGAATTTCTAAGTCAACTTCCTTGATTTAAGAACCCTTCTGATACGTGTAGTTGGCGTCACCCGGAGAAATACATGGTCTCCTTCATCAAAATCAAGTGGTTGTCTCCTCTTATCTGCATAAGACTTTTTCCTACTCTAAGTTGCTCTCATCCGGTCTTGGATCAACTTGACCTTACTGGTCGTCTGTTGCAGAAATTCAGGACCAAGGACGAAGGCTTCACCATCCTGATACCAGCACAATGGGGTTCTACACCTCCTTCCATACAATGCTTCATAGGGTGCCATACCAATACTGGAATGGTAATTATTATTGTAGGTGAACTCTACCAAAGGTAGCACATCATTCCAGTTTCCCATATGATCCAACACGCAAGACCTCAATAAGTCTTCTAGAGATTGGATGGTCCGCTTAGACTATCCATCCGTCTGAGGATGATACGTTGAACTAATCCTCAACTGTGTACCCAAGGCCGCCTGCAACGATTGCCAAAACCGTGATGTGAATCTAGGATCCCGATCTGACACTATGCTTTCGGGTACCCTATGCAATCTCACCACTACTCGCACATAAAACTCTGCTAACTTGTCCATCGACCACTTCTGATTCATAGGCAAGAAATGTGCACACTTTGTCAGTCTGTCTACTATCACCCAAACTGAATCATGACCCTTCGTCGACCTCGGAAGATGTGTCACAAAATCCATAGAGATACTATCCCACTTCCACTGAGGTACGTCCATTGGTTGCAGTGTACCTCCCGGCCTTTGGTGTTCAATTTTGGCCTTTTAACATACCAAACACTAAGCAACAAAGTCCGGTACATCTGCCTTCATACCATTCCACCAAAAGTGATGGACGTCCTTGGTGTAGGAGAGGAAGGAGATCCATGGAAGACACCAAAAAGAAGATGAAATGCAGCAGAAATGAAGATAAGAGCAAGAAGAGCTCTAGGCAATGGAGGTTTTTCGTGAAGATGAAGGGTAGAAGTGAAGCTATGGTATGGAAGGTGGCTAGAGGAGATGAAGGAGAAGGTTAGCCATGTGTGCT
>Ga0214544_1001457_pt1 | contig 49166 bp, 43 predicted proteins | sample CNSS3metaG_FD_160074 | JGI IMG/M metagenome (GOLD analysis project Ga0214544, IMG submission 160074) | Root nodule microbial communities from cowpea collected in UCLA plant growth center, Los Angeles, California, USA - CNSS3 | ecosystem: Host-associated > Plants > Roots > Nodule | place: USA...
TATTTGAAATAAACTATTATATTAATTTGAAAGATTATAGAAAAACAATTAGTTTGCATTTGTTTTGAAAACATTGAAATAAACATAGAAATTGAATTTTATAAAAATAGTGTTTACTATTTTTATAGTAGTGGTTTTGAGGTTTTTTTTTCTATACATTGAAATAAACATAGAATTCTTAATAAATTATAAATGAATTAATAAAAGTTTCATTTCTTAACATTAATTTACATATTAAAATTATATTTCGCATGTTTAAATAAATTCACGGAAAGCATGGATATCACACTGCTTTTATAAGTGAATTATTTCCTTCTAAAATATGTTTGTGTTGAAAAACACAGAAATGTTACCCGACTAGAGATGGTAAATAAACTTATCTCCGTAGGTATTGTCCGAACCCGTATCCGTTTTGATGGGAAATCTCCGCATTGACTGGGTATGGGTATGAGGATGTACATATCCCAGCCATAATACCCGTCCCCGCCATATCTTCATCCCGTTTAAATTATTAGAATATTCACAATTAATTAAGTATCTATATATATATATATATATATATATATATACTTTCTATTTTTTATTTATTCTAATTATTTGGTTTGTCCTGAAACTCATTCGCATCTCTAATATATTTTCATCTTATTATAACATTTATGTAATTATGTTAAAATAATGTATGTCAATTAAAAAAAACTTATGTCTCACATTTGAATATTTCTATTATTTTTTAATATTTTTATTTATTGTATATTTTTTTTTCACGTGAGAATATTTAATACTCTCAATTTAAGTGTTTAATAACATAAACCTTTTATTTAATACGTATAAAAAAATATCTTTACTTATTATTAATAATTTTTGTTTCATTGAAGAACTTTTTTGTTTCGCTAAAATAATTTTCGTTATTTCTCAACCATTGAATATATATGTTGATATTTTGAAAATTTTCTTAGATCTCTAAGGTATTTTTCATTTTATCATACTCTTAATTATAGATTTGTTTTCCTGAGATTTCTTTCAATAGTCTCGGAAATTGTTTCTAACACACATTTGTTAATTTGTTAATATTTTTATTATTGTTTATTTTCATCATGTAGAATACTATTTCGATATATTTTATCTAATTTTTTTTTCTAACTCATTATCAATCATACTGTAATCTTTTCACTATAATTGTATAAATAACTTTTATTTACTACAATATAAAAATTTAGTGTAATTTTCGTGAATATTTTTTATCACCATTCAACATCTATTGGAGTTCAAAAGATACAAGATCTAAGTCAAAATTTTATTATTATGTTTATTATTTGTTATTTGCGTCATTTTGATCAAGTGATGTATTATAACTTTTATTAGTGTATAAAAAAGAGATTCATTAATATTTAAAAAATTGAAGTAAACAAACATTTAAAATATATTTTAATTTGAATATTTTTTTTATTTCATATTTTTTTAAAAATATTTTTAAATTTTATCAACTAGGTTTCATTAATGTTTGCAAATTTAATAAATGTTTTGGTTCTCATGAAATTTTATTTGGTATTCTAATCTAAAACATAAACAATTATAATTTATTTAAAAATATTTGATATCGAATCTACAATCGTCCTCCTAATATTGAATATTTGATAATATAATGTTTCCTTTGCCGTAATTTTTATTATTTTATAAAAATTAATTAAAATTAATATTGAAGTAGTAAAACGGTACGGGTATGAGTACGAGATTATACCCATTACCCGTGGGAATGAGGATGAGACAAAAGTTTGATACCTATTGAGTTTGGATATAGGGATGAAGATGAATTTTTTCTACGGAAATAGGTATATGATAGCAAGACTCGTCCCCGTTCCGTCCTGTTGCCATTCCTATACCATACCTCCAATCAAAGAATTTTCATTAAATAGTAATAAATAAAGTAATTAATTTTAATTCTTCCAACAGTTAATATCTATTTATTTCATAAATGTTCCTATTTGATAAATATGGAATTATGGACAAACAATACAGAATTTGAAGTTTTAAATTTCAAATTGTTTTCCTTGGTTGTCTTTCTCTAGTCTCCATCTGTTTCTTGTCTGTAATTCACAAACATTTAATTCTCACACCACTTTTCTTTTTTTTTCTTTTTATTTATTTCTAAGATCAATTTTACACCACTTATTTTATCTGTCACGTGTCGGGGCTAGAATTACAGAATTAACATTTTTTTATACATGCCACTTTCTTTTTCACTATCAATACACATATTCATCATTGCACAAGCCAATATTTTCGGTCCTGGTTATGGATACATCGAGGTAAGGTTGTTCTATGATCATAGACGCATGCATACACGAAGGTTGACGGTGATGATATGGAAAAAAAAAAGTAAAATAAAATTCTAATATAGATCTAATTGAGTTTTCTGATTGATTCTCTTCGTTTTCCTCAGTGATCCAGAAATTCTTCGATCTCAACAATTCTTACAAATTCGTTACATTTCTCTGGACACATGACAGGAAATTTGAGCATGTTGTGGATAAGGTTTGTTCTTCTCCCTATTCATGTTTTTTCTTTAAACATTATTGAACTCTACATTATTCACTAGTAATTCCTATCGAATAAACATTAAACACAATAATGCAATCCAAATCAATGTTGGGGTCTTATTGTTGTCATACACCTGAAACACGTTTTATTTATTTTCTAAATTTCTACCTAGCCCTAAATTCACCAATGTAATAGTTTGTACAAGTTGATAATACTAAACTTCTAGAATTACTTGTTAAACAGGTTAATTGTTGATACTCTTCTGTGACATGGATCACGTGTGTGTCACTTGATCTCCTAAATCGATTATCACACTGAACCTGGGTAGCTATGGGGAGGAGAATTCGTGAGAAAGAGTGTGCGTTGCCGAGTAGAAATTCCAGTAGTAGCCATCATACTCACCCGGGACGAGTTTGGGGAATTCTTCATGTTATAAAGTACCATCATTGGCGACAGGTGAAGAGAAGGCTTACAACAAGAAGGCATGGTGGTGGAAGACCTGATGAAAGTAAGTCACAACTTTACCCTTTAAAGCCAAATATTTACTATCATAAAGTGGAAGATAAAATTTACCAGATTATAACATATGACACCACAAAAAACATAGAACCATTGGTTTATTCTGACAGTTTTTGTTGACATGTCGCAATGTTTCTGTTTCCACTTCATATGTGCAACAATTTCTTTCACTTTGTAGGAGTTGAAAGGCCAGGAACTTCTGATGATTCTGGGCTTAACTCTATGCCAGACCATTGTATTCCATATACAGAGTTATCTAATGTAAGTAAACTAGAATACGTTGGTTGCTTTCACTGTATCTTTGTGTTATTGCTTGTCTTTTGGGTGCTAGAGACTTATCAAACATTATTGGTTCATTACATCTTGCATTTTGGACCATTACATCCTTATTTTTGTGTTGATATAAAGGTAACATTGTGAAAGTCGAATCTAATTTCATGTTTTCTAGGTTGAAGAAAAGCTGGAACAGTCCCCTTCTCCATCCAAAAGTTCTATCAAATCCCGATTTAGGTCGCTTATCAATGAAGATATATACAGAAGGAAAAGTCGACACAAGAGAAGCTCAACTTGCCCTGCAAAGACACTGCAACTACCTCATGCTGATTCCGTTCATAACTTGGAGGTTGACCCACTTAGTGAATTGTTACTAACTGTTGAGAACCCTGAACCAGTTCTAAGAACCTTTCAGAACCATCTTGCAGCTGGCACACTGGATGCATTATCACCAGTTTTCTCTGATAAACGAATTGCCAACTGTGACAAATGCGTAGATTGTGGTACAATGTTTTGTAGTGACACTTTGGAGCAAAGCAAGATTCATAATCATAAACACTTGAGTTCTCCCATTCAAGATGGCCCGGAAGAGAAGTCGTTTAATGCCCAGATACTCACAACTGATGCTTCACCCCACCTCTTCAAGGACTTTCTTGATGCATTGGATGTGATAAACGCAAACAAGAACTTTCTATTAGAATACATACAGGATCCAGGTTCTCCTCTGCCATTTCACACTCACCATCAACAATCTTTGAAAGCTAATGTGAGACGAGCCAGGTCTCTTTCGTTTCCTGTATCTGCCTCATCATCTGGAAAGCAAGATTCTGATCCAGGTCAACTCATAGACCAAATGATAGATGATCTGTTAATTGCAGAAAAAAAGAACTTACAAACTCAGAGAAGCATGCCAAATGAATCCACACGTTACCGTTTAGAAGATTCTCACAAACAGTTCATACCATGTGGTTCTTCGCATAATTTCGAACAAGTAGGTGAAAGAGATCTTAAATCGACACCAGTTTCATCCCGGGTTCCACACAATGTGAGAACTAGCCACTTCAGGGATCTTAGAAAGAAGATGAAGCGCTTAATTGAAGAGGGAAGAAACGAAAAGCGTCGCATTACCATGGATGCCATACTTGACAAAATTCCTCGGGGAAAGAGACTTACAAAAAATATGAAGAAGTTGATTCATGACAAGTCCAAAGACCCCACAGTCAATGGGGAAGGTGAAGAAAGTTCCACAAGTGGTTTTGAGAACCGTCTCTCTTCTATGTCCTTCAACAAGCGTCAACGACCACCCATGAGGAATTCTTCTCTAAAAGAATCAATTGGAAGATATTCGCAGTTGTACGATACTTGTTTTAATAGTGAAGCCAAGTATCCTAGAGTTGAAAGCTCAAGAGTGAAAGAAGAAGAGAAAAATTCTACATTAAAGACGCCAAAATCCTTCAAAAGGTTTCTTTCAATGCCTAATTTGAAATCTTACTTTCACCACAATGATGAGTCTTCTTTCCTTTTATCTCCCAAAAACTCAATGAAGGTGCATGGAGATAGAAACATAAGTGCAAATGACATTGAACATGACCATAAGAGGTTTAACCATAGCGAGGACTCAAAAAGTCAAATTTTTCCACCTACACTGGTTAATAACACAAATCAAGAAATCAGCTTGAATGCTGACCAAAAACAACTGCTTGTCAGGAGTGCTTCAAAATCAGGAATAAATTTTAGTGCTGAGGAAAAGGAAACGAACATGGGAATTGAATGTTTAGAAAACTTGAGAGACCGTGGTCAAGACATTGGAGCTGAAGTAGATACTTACCCCGCGGAAGCAAACTCAGCCTTCTCTTCTGATACCAGCTTTCTTGACGTTTCATTTGATCTAGAGAACATAGACATTCCAGAAGGTATATTTTTGGTCGTTTTATACTTTAATATTTCATATTGTCATCCCTAACTTTTAACTTTACCTTCGTCTTATTTCTTCATGTTTGCATTTTGTGTGCGAGCACAACTAGTCTAATGTTGTAAGAAATTAGCATCGACAAATTGATAAGAGTGCTTCTTATGTTTTCAAGATTATAAGTTAATGGCGTCTAAAGAATTAAAAAAACATAGATAATCAAAAAGTTATCTAGATGTGAAAGTGCATTTTCAAGCGAAGATAATTCAATTAAGAAATTGAAATGAACATAAAAACAATGAAAAAAGAATAAAAAGGACGTGAACATTAGATCATAAGAACATAAAGACACGAAATAAAAGAAACAAAAGATCGAAAGAAAGGGAGAGGAAGAAAAAGGGGATGGTGGCACACCCCTTGGGGATGGTCCAGTCTAAGATGAGTGGTGGCTACTGCCACTTAAACCTTGGTTCAAGATGAGACAAGAGAGTTCAAGAACACTCAAAAGGCACTCTCTATACTCTAACACACAACTAATCAATATAGACTCTCCATTAAAATTATTCAACACTTTACAAATGGTGGAGAGTTCCCTTATATAGGCTTTGGAAGGGACCTTTTAGCAAATACGCAAAGATGTATTCTAAAAGTAGGGCAAGCTAATCTAGGGATACATAGGATGACCTAGGCGGAACACCCTTACTCTCCAAGCATTCCATGCAATGGGCCAAGCCCAAGTTCTCCTCTGCTCCAAACATAAGAATGTTGTCCTCAAACTGAGGTTGTTAAAAGGATTCCTTGCTTTGGGCCATGCGCCCCAACACTCTATCCTCCAAATGGTGTCTCCATCAAATCAAGAAGGTGCCCAAAGCAAACATACAAATACACAAACAAAAGAAGCCAAAAGCATAAGTCTAAACACAAGGAGAAATGCAAAGTAAAGAAAAGCAAATGAGTAAGAATGGGGCCTCCTTACTAGTCATGCTTTTAGTAATTCTTCTAGGAAGAGCCTCTCCATCCTTATGAGGATTCCTAGACTCATAATCATCATCCCTCATTTGGAGAATTCGACACGAATTTGCAACACCTATATCAAAAGGAGAAATACCACCAACATTAAAAGAAGGGCTAAGTATATAACTAGGTGGTAAATCTAGCTCATAGGCACCTCAACACTTTGAAGGGACCATCTCCTCTTGGGTGGAGTTTGGACTTCCTTTGGGTAGGGAACCTCTCTTTCCTCAAGTGAAGTCATACCCAATCACTCGATTGATAGATAACCTCTTTCCTTGCCTTATTAGCATGTTTCATGCATTGGCCAACCTTTCTCTCAATGTTGGCCTTGACTTGAGCATGCGAGTCTTGGACCATTTTGGCTTTCTCCATAGCATCATGGCAAGTCTATGTCTCATGGGATGGGAGAGGGAGGAGGTCAAGAGGTTTTAAGGGCTTGAACCTACACACTACTTGAAAGGGAGAATGGAAAAAGGTGGAGTGTTTAGCTAAAATCTTGGTAGCTAATGTTAATGACCAATTTAGAGTCTATTTGGTCACTAATTATAATTTTTTATTTATAATAATTACTAATTTAGAGACCAATAATTTTTAGTTTATAAATTAGTCATTAAAGTGACTAATTATTTTTTATCTCTAAAATTGATTGTTATTTAAGAATTTTCTAGGAGTGAGTTTTCATGCCCAGGTATATTGAGGGACATTTATTGATCATATAGACAACAATAGCAGCAACTTCATCCCAAAGTCAATAACATGGTTCTCACTTTTTCGAGGATGGTCCTACCGAACCTCTTAGCTAGGCCATACTCAAGAGTTTGTGCTATCATCCAGTGCCTTGTTATGCCATTTTCCTTGTAAAAAGTGTTGAAACTTTTTGAGCAGATTCAAGATCGTTATCAATTTTGAACCTTTCCCCTATCTTACCGGTTTGGTTATCTAGTAGACGCTTCCAACTATTAAAATTCTCGAAGGCATCATCCTTGGTCTTCTAAGTATGGATCTATAACTTCCTCTAGTAATCGTCTAGGTGACAGGGAAGTATACAACCCTAGTACTCAATAATAGATGTTGAACTAGACACTACAAAGCCTTTCGAGGCATACAAGCTATTCTTCCTCATACCCTTCATCACTACGACATCCCTTATTCTTAAGCTCAACAAGAGATATTAGGTGGGGCTTTCAGCAAGGTGCAAACAAAACTTCCTCAAGAACTCTTTCAGTTCCATCATGTAGACAAAATCTGATGGTCTCAACTCTAGTTATCTTAGAGGACTTGTTGTCATCACGGATAACTAAACCTACTTTAAGTTTTGGGAACTCCTAGAACTATAAATGGTTAGGTTTCATATTAAATGAACATCCTGATTCCATTATACTTTCTCAATCATCAGTATTGATCAACACCATGAGGACCTCTATGATTCATAACCATTTCCAACTAGAACTGGTCCACTAGATGTTGATGGTCTACCAACACTAGACTGTCTTCCAGATCCAATGATCTATCAAGGTTGTTAGCCTTCTTCTCTTTCTTATGAAAAAATCTTTTAGTGTGACCATCCTTCTTTCAATGTTAACATCTTATAGGTGATCCATTTCCACCATTGTGCATCTTTGAATTTGACCTTCTTTTACCTCCATCCCTAGCACCAAACGTCTTAACATCAAAGTTCTCATTCAACTCTTTCGAGCTCAAAGCAACCCAAACCTCCTCAAGAGAAAATCTCTTTCTCATACGAAAAGGTTTCCATGAAAAGATCATGCCCTTAGGCAAAGAACACAACAACAACAAAGCATGATCTTAATCGTCAATCTCAACATGAATACTTTCTAAATCAAGGGTGAACTTGTTGAATTCAAACAGCTATTCTCTATATGCTTTTTCTCTACTTATACGAGTACAACACTTGCTTCAGATATAGACAATTCAACAAGGACTTCGTCATGTACAAACTCTCAAGCTTTGCAGTCTTCTCCTTCGAGACTTTCCTTAATACCTTATCCTCGAGGCAAAGAACAATCATCTTGTGAGTCGTAAGCGTTTTCTGGTCCTTCTTTGCCATGGCTGAATCAAGCTTGGGTTCACTACAATTCAAAATCATTCAAACCACCGATCTTTTCGACCTCTTAATTAATGAAAGTCATGATGATTGATTCCACGTTTAGTGCACCAGTTCGTAAGAAATTACACCTTAGAAAAATAGATGCAAATTCGTCTACCACTCAAACAATATAGTAAAGAAACCCACAAAAGTAAAGGGTAGAAGGTAAACGTAAGACAAAGAACAGGAAAGAATCACACAAAAATAATGTGGTTCAGTTGAAGTGTTAACAAGTTTCAATTTGCGTCGGTAACAAAATTCACTATAATGAGATTGCAACTCAATTTCTCTCATAAAAAGCTCTCACTTAAGTACACCTCAAGCCTTAACCACAACTAATGATACAAAGTTCCTATTTATACATCAGTATCGTTATAACTAACTCGAGTGAAATGCCCCTATTTATACAAGAAGGTAACTTTGATGATTTCTCCAAATGATCCAATTTTCAGCAAACGCTAAGAGACTAGACAATATACTAAAACTCTTCATCAGATGTGGTAGAAGCTGCTTATTATACTTTTGACAATCTCGTACAGTTAGACGGACAAGGAACCCGCAGACAAGATTTACACCAGAGTCAATCTTCACAAATGTTTTAAGGACAAAACTTTGATGTTATCTCGTAGATGTTTTGTTATGGTTGTTGTCCAATTAGAATTGAAATTTTTATCTAAATAACTGATCACCTGCTAAAAGTTTTCATTAAAAGTCAACATAGTTAAAACTTCAATTCTGAGTACAGAATAACAGTCAGAGTAGCTATTGTATTTCATGTTCAAATATTTTAGTCGTCTAGATATAAAATCGTATACTTCAAACTCGAATGGAACTTAAGAGACGGATCTACATTAGGTTCATGAAATACTTCACTGTTTACATTCTGTAACAAGAAACACACTTCAATGTAATGTTTCTGATAACCTCAGCTGGGTTGCTTTGAATTTGTCATTCTTTTTCAAAACTCAATCAATAAATGCTATTGATTTTATATTTGTACTAATATTGATCATCTAATGCTTAGGTTATACAGAAGAAGTAAACTCAGAAATAAAGCAAGGGCAAGACGATGGATCGGATCATATGTCAGAGCAGCAAGAGGCTGAAGAAAATCACCCGGAGGAGGGTGAGAATTTTCAGAACATTGGAACTCTAAACCAGAGCTTGAACTATGAATTTCCATGTATTGAAATTGATCCAAGTAATGTAGCAGCATTTAATTATGTGACAAAGGTTTTAGACCTCTCAGGGTTCACTGACCAGGATTCCCTAGGGATATGGTATTCTGATAACCAACCAGTTGGTCCTGCAGTATATGAAGAATTAGAGGGTTGCTTGCTTCTTGATCCTCATTGTTCTGGTAACAGTGGCGAAGGTGGAGAATGTAACCACATGCTTCTGTTTGATATAGTAAATGAAGGGTTGTTGGAGATTTTTGGAAGATCTTACAACTATTATCCAAGACCCTTGTCTACTCTCTCCCATGTTCATCCACTGCCAACAGGAGATAATGTGCTCTATGATGTGTGGAAGCTTATTAGCTGGTATCTGAACTCAACAATATCTGATAGTTACATATCATTGGATTATTATGTCAGCAAAGATCTGTCAAAATATGATGGGTGGATGAATCTTCAATTTGATTCTGAATGTGTGGGGCTTGAGATAGATGACTTGATTTTTGATGATCTTTTGGAGGAAATAATATTCACCCAGTTGACCTAAGTTATACCTGCTCCGTAGTTTCTCCATACCGTGATTAAATTTTTGTATAAGAGTTAATGTAGCTTCTACTTCTGCTGTTATTCTTATCCAATTTCTTTTTATTGGATACTTGAAGCCAATGCATCTATTAATTAATGATTTCAAAATATTTTTATTCCACGATATTCACCAAACTTTAATTCTTTTACAAAAGTTTTATGATTTTGGTTATTTAATATTTATAAGCTTAATTTAAATTTTGTCGCACAGTGCTTATTATTTCACCAATTTTATCATTTTTAGGTATATTTCACTGTCTGGATTTTGATATTGCTTATTCTATGGTATAAGTTTTTTTTTTCAGCATAATCCGCATCATGTTTTTCACTATTATTACTTTAATCATAGTGGCAACAAAAACATATTGTTTAAAAGAAATTGCGATACAATTACTTTTAGGGTGACAAATAGACACCTTGATGGTGTATAAATTTATGTCCTTATTTAACTTCTAATTATGATTTTTTTAATTAATTTTTTTATACTTTAAAGATTAATTAAGTTAAAATTTATTATAATTGAATTTATCGAGCATGTCGTACAAAAATATATTAAAAATAACTTTTTAGTTACATAAATAATCTTTAAATATTTTGACGTGTGTTAGTGCAACTGAACAAAGTTAAGCTCATGGAGGTATAAGAGTAAATTGATAAAAATTTCATAACACCTTAAAGATAAAGCCAAAAATACTAAATATCCAAGAAGTCAAGAAAAACCATAAAAAGTCAACCATTGCATAAAGAAGGCAAGAAAAACATTAAAAAGGGAAGAAATTTGGTTAAACTGAGTTTGGTTAAGTCAGGAAAAGGGAACGAGAAATAAAAATTGGACCTTGCGGTATTTTCTATCTTTTCCTATAAAAAGACTTTGCTAACTCAATAATATTTATGATAAAAGATAATTTGGAGCAAATATATCTTTAGATATTTTATTTGGTGTTATAAAATAATTATCTTATTTAATTATATCATAAAATATCAAAAATAGAAGATAGCACTAAGAACAAAGTGTGCAAAAAGGTAGCATTTTGTGAGTTTTGGAATAACTTTTGTGAAAAGGAGAGTTGAAGTCCGATGCCACAATGTTGGAGGAGTCTTAAGGAGTTTTTAGTGATTGTATTCTAAGCACTTTCTTTCTTTTATGTTTTTAATAAAATTTGTTCATTTGCATTGATTCTTCTATGTTCTTTTTCTATTTTCCAGTATTTTTCTTGATTGCTCTTTACATTCCAGCATTTTATAGCCTTCTTCTTTCTTACAATTTAAAATTCATTTCATGGTTTCAAAAATCAATTTTCAGTTTTGATCAAACCCATTTTCATGAGAATTGGTGTGTGATGTTAATCTTTCACTACAAGAAATCTGCTATTTACCGACGGACTAATACCGACGGACAAATAGCCGTCGGTAACTATGATTTAGCGACGGATTTAGCGACGGATGTAGAGTGGGAAAAATACTGACGGATATTTTTGTCAGTAATAACACAACAAATATCTGACGACGGACAAATCCGTCAGTAATACCACAAGGGAGATTTGGCGACGGATTTATCCGTCGGTAAGGTGACGAGACAATTACCGACGGGTGACCGACGGATCGATCTGTCGGTAAGTTCGCGGATTAAAATTTAAAAATATCATATTGAACCCTTTCTCCCCATCGTGAAACTCATTACTTCTTCTCCAAACACAGCACCACCGAAATCGCCGCCCCTGTTGGGCTGCTGCCACTGCCGCTGCATCGCCACTCCTAGTTGCCGCCGTGACGGCCTCCTTCCGGTAGCGCTATCGCTAGCCTCCCCCATTGCAAAACACAGTTCTTCTCCTCCTTGGGCATCACTGTAGTTGCCGCCATTGTCGCCACCAATTGTTGCTGCCACTTCCGCTGTCGTGCCACTCGCAATCGACGTTGTGACAGCCTCCTTCTGGTAATGTTGTCGTTGGCCTCCTCCCATTGCGAAACTCAAAACTCAGTTTCCGGTAACGTTCGTGTAACGTCCTAGCTGGAAATTACTTATTAAAACAAAACAAAACAAAATTTTAAATGAACAACCTCATTTATTATAAACAAATTCCCAAAACGCGGGAAAAATTTAAACTTTAAGTCCAACGCGCCAATTCAAATAACATAATGCGCGACAAAACTGTAATGCAAATATGTTCGTCTATAAAATTATTACATTAATCCATAATCTGACAGAATAAAATCAGTAAAACTCCCAAGAGGCCCTCACTCCGTCTCTATGCATCAGTCTGCCCACCTGCATCAACATCTGCTCCCATGTAACAAGTTACTTGATCATCGCCACACACACAGAGAATAGGGTGAGCTCATTTTAATAAAAGCAAGCATAATAAATTTTAAATACAACATCTCAAGCAATTAAACCTAGGTTAGTACCTTTTTCTTTTACTTATTCATTCCCAACACTTGCCTTTAGACGTCTATCATTTCTATACCCTTTAGGTGAGATCAATGATCGATCTTTGTTGCACGAGTGTCTACTCGCCCCTCCGACTACAGGCCACTACCTCATAATCCACACATGGGAATAACTTTGCCACAGCATCTCACCGTGACACCAAGTGGAGCTCCCTAAAACAAACATAAGTTTGTAGTTGTTCCAGACTACCAAAACTCTATCAGAATGCACTGAAGAGGGCAATCACCCGAACCTCACTGTACGAGCCACAACTCGCACACTCCACTGGACTTCCTAAACCACCAGGCTACAACCTAGAGTGGTCACGTGTTACCCCAATACAAGATACACTCATAACTGGGCCCTCAACCAAAGCCTCACATCATGAACATCACCTAAAGCTGTGTAGAACCCTTCCTCGCGCACCATCATTGGACCAAAACCGCCTGGCGCGCATCTCATGCCGCTAGGCGGAATTTAGCTCCAGACCACTTGGCGGGCATCACACACCGCCAGGCGCCACGCGCCTGCAGAATCATCACTACACCGTCATCGTCGGGCGGACACCCCCTGCCGCCAGACGCCCTGCACTATTCGTTACCGCCTGGCGCACCCATCATACGCCACCAGGCGCCAGCCTCACTCCAGGCCTTCCTTTGGCACTTAGATAGATACCAAAGGACCACAAATCATGCACACCCCATATTATAACACCAATATAATTTTCTATTCATACATCTATAACAAGATTACACCTACAACAAGATTACATCACACCCATTCAAACATGCCATCAATCAAGTATTTCCATGCACCCATGCTCTCCTTCAATTACTTTCTTGAACATGCCACATATGTTACACATACACACAGTCTTATGATCATACAGTCTGATATTTATATAAACTCATAACATCACACTTGGGTTAATATAACATATGTACTTTCCTAACAATTCACAACCACGAACCCATGACTAGGTAAGAGTATACGAACCATACCATCTCATTCTTACTACCAAGTTAACATACTTTCACAATTATAATTTATCTCTTATAACAATTATTTAAGACATGACTGCATTATATCCCCTTTTCACTTTAGCTTTTTTTAACCTTATTTACTCACTAACATGCATCTTGGCACCACGTATTCCAATTCAGTCACATACATATAAATTTCACATTGTAAATACCTCAAAACCTGATATCCATACAGAATCACAAAATAGCAGACTACACTGACGAGATGCCTGGCGACAATTCCTATTTCGCCAGGCGGTGTATACATATCTAGATTCTGCCCAGATTTTCCAGCACTGAAATGCAATCTCATATCCCAACTTCAGTACCAAATTTCATACTGACTGGTTTCTATATATACACGCACCATACAGAATTCATACATCCTTCATATCCTTCCCATTTTGATAAAACCAGTGCACCAAACATTGCAGCAATTCATGATTATTATCCCCAATCCCTGCATAAACCCTATCCCCTCAATTCCATTCGATCGTTCATGCAATTTCCATTGGTTTATGAATTGTAAACCATAATTCATCATACAAATCATATATGTGCAATAGGACTACAACCCAATACCACCACATCACTGACAACTCATAAAAACGAGAAAAAGGAATAACAACAGCAACCCAACGCCTGGCGGTTCACTTCCGCCCGCCTAACATGATCTGCCGCCAGGCAGTTTCTGGAAAAATCCAAAAAATGTGAACCAGACCAGAATTGAGAGATTTCACAGTTCAAGCATGACCCAGACACAATTTTCATATGATTCAAAAATAAAACATGCAGTAGGAACTCCCCTAACTTGGATTCCTTGCTCAATTTGATAAATTTGCTACTTCCTCCTTGTTTGCCAATATCCTTCTTGCTCTTTTACCAATTCAGACCCAAAAACCTCACCCAACACTCACCAAGACTCTCCTTTTGTGCTCTGTTTCTGGTATAGTTCCAGCCTTGCCAAAACCTTTCCTAATACTCAAATTTTACCTTTTAAAAGGTGCTTAAAAATTAGGTCAATAATACAAAACGGAATTTCCACTTAATTGATGGTTAATTGCCATTCATGGTCCCCTTTATGGCTATTTTACAGCCACCCTTGGCTGCTAGATCAGTTAGGGTTTCCTTTGACCCTTCCCATTCCATCCAAATCTAACATTAGCAAAACAAAAAGACACTAGTGCAGATTTGACATTTTACTTCGCCTTATAGACCTCGGTTATAGCGGAACCGAAGCTTATAAGGAGGCGGTGGCATTTTTGCAATTTTGTCCAACTATATTGCCTCGGGTGAATGCAAAACCGGTGCAGTAAGAGGTTTTAGGCCTCGGTTGCAAAAGAACCGAAGCCTATAAGGCAGCCCAGTAACCAAAATTTCAAAAATGTCATCAGCGTCAGCACTTTTAGCCTCGATTATTAATTGAACCGAGGCAATATGAAGAGGTTTTTGGCCTCGGTTAAAAAAGAATCGAGGCCTATAAGTCAGCCAGTAACCCTAATTTCAAAATGTCACATGCGCCGCCACATTTGGCTTCGGGTCTTTATTGACCGAGGCCATAAAGGGACTTTTGGCCTCGGTTATTAATTTAACCGAGGCAATATAAAGAGGTTTATGGCCTCGGTTAAAAAAGAACCGAGGCCTATAAGTCAGCCAGTAACCCTAATTTCAAAAATGTCACCTGCGCCGCCACATTTGGCTTCGGGTCTTTATTGACCGAGGCCATAAAGGGACTTTAGGCCTCAGTTATTAATTGAACCGAGGCCATATGCCCTATTTAGGTTCCCAAATTCGCGACTTCGCATTGTTCACCTTCGTCCCTAAGCGAAAACTTTGAGCGCGGTGGATGCATTTTCGTCTTCGTTTTCTCGTGTGGTGGTGTTTGGTTCCTCATTGGTGAAGGAGGAGTGCTCGCGGCTCTTGGCAAAGGCGTGATTTGGTGGTCATTGTCTTCCTTTGTCTGCGGTGGTGATGGCGGCACAGTGGTAGGGTTGCCCACAACAGTGGATTGAAGTTATGCTTCGAACGGCGGTGGAGGTACTGGATCTCTAGATCTCTTCTACTGGTTCATGGTGGTTTGTTGTTGTCGCATTCAGACCAGTGAGCGTCGTGGTGAGTTGCTCGTTCAGTGCTGGTGAAGGTCTGGCTGCGACAGCGTTTGCGAAGTACCCCTATGGCTTCGGGTCCCAGGGAACCGAGGCAGAAAAGTACCCCCTATGGCTTCGGTTGACACCCGAGGCCAAAAACCACCCTTTTTTACCTCACCCCAATATGTCTCGGTTCTGGAACCGGGACAGAATATCAAAAACAACCGGGGCCAAAAGCCCTTACTGCACTAGTGAGATAAAGTTAATTTAGGTTTTCCCAAGGCTTGAACCCACAACCATGCAACTGCTAAGTCGATACCAAACCATCATGCTAATTCATAATTCATGCCAACTAATATAATTCAATTACTATATTCTTACTTATAATGCACATGCATATTATTAAAACAATAAAATTAAATACCACACAAATGGCATACATAGGACTTGAACCCAGGTCCTCTCACACAATCTAAGTACTCTCAACCACTTGAGCTAGTACTTTTCCGCGTCATACCACTCAGAATTAAATGCCATTAAGGCTTCTACTACCCGCATTTATTAATAATTACTTATTTAATTATTTAAATTTTTGTGGGTCTTACAGTTCGGGTAAGGGTTTTGTTGTTCGAGCAATCATCCAACCTTTTAATTCATCCTTACCAATCATTTTTGTGCTGATAGTTGCATCCATTTTTGTGGCGAAAGGAATTTGAATTGGGCTTCCGCATGAGTGGGGGGTTTCTGCGAAGAAGGGGTTGCTGTGGAAGGAGGGTGTTGTGTTTGGAGCTGCTCCGGTTGTTGAGGCGCTCCAGCCGTCGAGGCGCTCTGACCGTGGGGGTTTGGTGCTGCTGGGATATTGTGGAGGTACCCGTTTTCCTTAAATTTTTCTTACTACTGCGTGCATCTGAATTGAATGTGATATGCATATGAATTGAATGTGATTTGAACCATCTCTGAATTAAATCGAATGTGATAGAGAATGTTGCTATTGTGATTTGAAGCATATGAATTGAATTGAATGTGATAGAGCATGTTGCTGTGATTAGAAGCTTAATTTTATGATAATTATTTGTACCAAAAACATGCCTCTTAAACTTGAAAATTAAATACCTATAATAATAAGCATGTGAAGCAGATGAGATTGAAATAATAGAAATGGAAAGGAAAACATAGAAGTGTAGTTGTACTTGACTTGGAGACACCAACTTTGGCTTGTTTTCATTATTGCTGCATTAGCCTAATAAGGTTTAACTCTTATCATGGCATGTGGTTGATTTGGATAGAAAGATCACTTTCCAGTGTTTTGTGTTTTGGTTTTTTTTTTTTGCACACACCCATAATAATTTTGCTGCAGAAAACATTTTCCAAATTTTATTTTAGTCGTATATAGGATTCTGATGTCTTGTGTTTATGTGGAACTTTTAATGGTGGCCCCACCCACTCTCTCTTATCCATAATCACTCTTACTCACCTTCACCCTTTTGTTTTCCCAACAAAACAACCATGTCCATTTTCACAACTCACAAACAAATGCTGATATGTTCACATTTACTTGCCTTCACTACCCCACATGAGTTAATGGAACAATTTGAAAAGTAACATCATCCCTATATAGATGCATGCATTTTAGCCTAGTTTTAGTGTGTTTTTAGAGGTTTTAGGTAGTGAAAGTTTGAGTTTTAGGTAGGATTTCAGTTTTGAGTTATTTCTTAGGTTCCTTTTGTCATTTTAAGTTTGTTGAGCAGGTTCTTTGTGCTGTTTTTACCAGTTTTCATAGATTTCATATTAGAGCAAAAATGCAAAAAAGTCAACTCATGGTCAACTTAGCAACTTTTCATCCAATTTACTGCTTATTTTGGCCACTGTTTCAGCTGCATTTTTTGCCATGGCATCACTATTTCTACATCAAACTAAGCCACAAAGTTAGTCACTCTAATTTAATGAGATAAAATTAACTAAGTTGTGAGTGGTAGACTACTTATGCATAAACTAGGTCACACAAGTTAGCCTCCACATATGAATTTTCGTGTTTCATGTTATTCCTCACTTTGGCCTTAGTTTTCATCATTCTTATACTAATTAGATTGTGTTTGCATCATTGCTTAACAATTCCTTTACTAATTTGGTAGTCTTAGCTCATTTTGGCAATTTCTAGTTAATTTTTTGGGTTTTGACTAGGCAAACTCGAATTACCTTGTTAATTATGAGTTGTGATCTTTTCTCCACCTTTCTTTTGTGAATTAGAATATGTGTATTAAAGCACCCTAAACATTCTGCTTCCGTTTGCACTTGCATTAAGGTTCAAATAAAAAAGTCAAAGTTTAGTCAACTTTCTAAATGGCTTCTTGTTTTGCAGGTACATATCATATCTTCTTTTTGTGTAGTTCCTTCTTCTTTGACTCAACCTCAACCCTTCTCTGCTGTTTTTGGTATGTAGCTTTCATTGTAATTTGTTTTTGTTGTTTGAATATATATGATTATAGCAAATACCAATTGCTTTAATTGCTACCTTGAAATCAAGTAAACTACCTTGAAATAAAATGCCTTCTACATGCTGTTAGTTTTGAAATGGTTGAAAAGCCAAGAAGGGGGGGTTGACTTGGCTAGTTGAAAATTTAGGCTATCTTTGCAAGCTAAAAACCACCTTTAATTGAATCAAATAGATCACCAAGTTAGGATGCAAACAATACTGAATTGTACACTTTCAATCGATCAAAAACAGAGTTAACAGATTGATTTTACTAAACAAATTCTTTTCTGGTATAATCAATCGATTGAAACAGAAAAATAGTCGACTGAAATACTGAGAAAAATGCAGAAATGCGAATTTGAATTTTAAACCAGAAACAATGCTAAAGAATGATCAAGAGTAGTTCCAAATGATTATACAAACATGCTCAATGCTGCAGATGCCATGAAAACATGTAAGAACATGAAAAAGATGATTAAAGCACAAGTTCTTTAAACTTTAAAAAGAAAATGCAAGAGAGAAAGGTTAGAGAAGAGAGGACACCACAAGATTTTTATACTGGTTCACTCAAACCTGAGCTACATCCAGTTTGTCAAGGCAACCTTAGCTTGACTTTGCACTATTTCAAAAGTTTTACAAAGTATCCACCTTTACACTTCCAAAATATGCAAAAACACCACAAAAGACTCTTGAATCACACAAGAATCACACAGCATAACAAGAACCCTCTTGCAGACCTGGAAAACCACCAGGCACACACACAAAGCTTGAGAAAGATCAAACCTTAGTGGTAGCACAACCTTGCCTACCATAAACCACTTTTTTCCAAGCTTCAAACGAAGCCAAAAGCTCCAAGAATTGATCCAAGAGCAATCTTAAACAGTTGCAACACGTATGATCACGAAGGAGAGAGTTTCCATAAGTTTCCAGAACAAATTCGTGCTCTAAAATGATCAACAAAACTCTTTTTCAAAAATCACAGCTTTTATAGTCAAACTGTTACGAAATTCAACAGGTTGATTTTCAAATCAATCGGTTGATTTCACTTAACTTAAGTGAAATCAGTCGATTAAAAACTAAATCAACTGATTGAATTTGTTACATTTTAAGACTATTGCAGCAACCTTTTAACCTGTTAAAAAGCCATTCAACAGATTAAAAGTGACATTTTAACCTGTTGAAAAACCATTCAACAGATTAAAAAACACAATAAAGACCAAACTACATCTAATTAATGCCACAAGGTCTACATCATGAATTACAAACTACAAATACACTTTCATAATGATGTAACTACATGGAGAGCACATGTTCCAGCCTTGATCACCATGGATATCATCAAATCTCCTTTCCTTCATCAATATTGGCTTCATTTCAATGGTTATGGCTTCAAGATAGTTCAAAAGAGCTTCATTAAGTCTTCATCAAATCTTCAATAAGCAAAACACCTTGGCTTCACATGTCAACACATGCTTGGGCTTAAGTAGTAATAGGTTTATTACTTAAGTCCAATGTTTGATAATTGTCCTTTGTTGCACTTATGCAGTGTAACATAACATTTTTCTCCTTTGGTTTGTCCTAGGACATGGCCGAATTTCCCATCCAATTGCTTTATATAATTGGTACCTTGATCATGATTTGTATATGTGAATTGCTATTGGACTAAAATAATACTATAAAATTGGTCCAAAAATTGAAATCAAGTTAACTAGAGGTGTGCTAGAATGAAGAAATTATTCATGCACCCTCTATCTTTGCCTTCTACATGCATGGGCTTAAGTAGTAATAGGTTTATTACTTAAGTCCCATGTTTGATAATTGTACTTTGTTGCACTAGCATAGTGTAACATAACATTTTCCTCCTTTGGCTTGTCCCAGGACATGGTAGAAGTTCCCATCCACCGTGGTTGGATGTATGACCGTTGTTATCCTAAAAGAAGAGGTTTGAAGGAAGATATTCTCATAGGAGTTGAAGACTTTGTTCGGATGGCTCGACAATATAAATATTATGCTCTTGATGGAGGGATTAGATGCCCATGCTTAAAGTGCCAATGCACAAAAATTTTGAAAGACGAGGTGGTTAAAGTTCATCTATACCAAAAAGGATTCATGCCAAATTACAAGATTTGGACATTTCATGGTCAAGAAATGCCCTCTGTTGATTTGACTGCACAAGAAATTTGCCTTCATAGTTCAAGTACTAGTGCACACACCTCTAAGATGGATCAATTTATGTATATGCAAGAAATGGTGAATGATACTCTTAATCGACATGCTTCATTTGAACAATAAGACAATAGTCGTTTAGAAGAGTCTCCAAATGAAGTCACGCAGAGGTTTTACAACTTGTTGGTAGAGGCAAAGCAACCTGGATTTGAAGGGGTAACAGAGTCAAAACTGTCAATATGCGTTAGACTTTTGGCTTGCAAATCTAATTGGAACATTCCCAACCAAGCATTAGACAATATGGCAAAAATCTATTTAGATCTAACACCACTAAATAATTCTTTGCCAAAGAATTATTATGAAGCCAAAGATTAGTTTCAAAGTTAGGATTAGAGTCTAAGAAGATTGATTGTTGTGTTAATGGGTGTATGCTTTTTTATGACAATGATAATGGAAAAAATGATGCATCCTTTCTTGAATGCAAATTTTGTGGACAAGCTCGATATCACATAATCCATGCAGGAAGAAGGCAAAAAAAACCAATTCCATTGAAGTATATGTTCTAATTGCTTATAATTCCAAGATTACAAAGAATATTTGCTTCAATGGAAACAGCACAACACATGACATGGCATTATGAGAACAAAAGTCAAGGAGTGTACGTCATCCATCTGACGGTGAAGCCTGGAAGCACTTCGATCGAAAGCGATGAAGCCTGGAAGAACTTCGATCGAAAGCATGTATCATTCGTTAGTGATCCTTGTAACGTTCGACTTGGTCTATGTTCGGATGGATTTAATCCATACATCCAGGCGTCGTCTTCACCATATTCTTGTTGGCCTGTGATTGTTACTCCATACAATCTTCCACCTGAGATGTGTATGACAAAGCCTTTCATGTTTTTAACATGTCTAATACCAGGTCCATCTAATCCAAAGGCATCCATAGATGTTTATTTGGAGCCTTTGATTGATGATTTGAATAAGTTGTGGAATGGTATTTAGACGTATGATGTTTCAAGGAAGCAAAATTTCCTTATGATGGCGGTTTTGATGTGGACTATTAATGACTTCCCTGCATATGGAATGTTATCTGGTTGGAGCACACATGGTAAATTAGCTTGTCCACATTGCATGGAGCACACTAAGACATTCACATTGAATTATGGCCGAAAAAGTTATTGGTTTGACTGCCATCGGAGGTTCTTGGCCATTGACCATCCATTTAGGAGAAACAAAAAGGCATTTCGCAAAGGGGAAGTTGAAACGGATAGGCCACCTCCTAGGTTAACCCCATCACAAGTTTGGAGAAGGGTCAAAGATTATCCAAAAGTGACTGAAACTGGTGTGACAAGGATAGATGGGTATGGAGAGTGGCATAATTGGACCAAAAGAAGCATATTTTGGGATCTTCCATACTGGAAAGATAACTTGCTAAGACATAATCTCGATGTCATGCATATAGAAAAAAATTTCTTTGACAACATCTTCAACACCGTGATGAATGTTAGTGGCAAGACTAAAGATAATGACAAGGCAAGAAAAGATTTATCTTTATATTGTGGCCGAAAAGACTTGCAGTTGAAGCCACAATCTAACGGGCGGTTGCTCAAACCAAAAGCAAATTACACCTTCACAAAAGATGAATCTAAAATAGTTTGTCGTTGGATCAAGGAACTAAGAATGCCAGATGGCTATTCTTCAAACTTGGCAAGATGTGCTAATATCGAAAAGGGTAGTATTCACGGTATGAAAAGTCATGATTGTCATGTCTTCATGGAGACATTACTCCCTGTTGCGTTCAGCTCATTGCCAATGCACGTGTTAAATCCTCTAATAGAAATTAGTCATTTTTTCAAAGACTTATGCTCAACGACACTAAAGGAGCATTCACTGAAAATGTTAGAGGAAAATATTCCAATTATTCTTTGCAAATTGGAAAGAATATTCCCTCCCGGGTTCTTTGATTCAATGGAGCATCTCCCTGTTCATTTGCCATATGAAGCATGGCTTGGTGGGCCAGTGCAATATAGGTGGATGTATCCATTTGAAAGGTGATAAACCATGATTACTATATCTTTGTATGTTTTAGACTTTTATTCTCGTTTCAAATCACAATCTATTCATTTCTTTTTATAGATTTATGGGGGAATCAAAATGTTCTGTAAAAAACAAAGCCAGAGTGGAAGGATCAATTTGTGCAGCCTACTTGCATCGTGAAACAACATATTTTTGTTCTCATTATTTTAAGAACTTCATCTTGTCGCCTAGCAATGTTAGGAATGAAACACACTAGCAAAATGAAACATGTGACTCAACATTATTAGTGTTTCGACAAGTTGGTCGTCACGCAAGCACGGAGTTGACTTTTTGGTTAACTGGATGCTGAATTCAACTCTGCTAATGTCCATGTGTTAATCAATTGCGCTGAAGTTAAATCGTACCTTGAGTATGTTCTAATCTCAATCTCTGCACCTTAATCAAGAAATTTATATACTTACTAATTGTATTCTTGTCTAATAGCTCATTCGTGATGGCTAACCAAGTACATGAAGGAACTTCTTCTACTCGAATATACTCAGAGTTTCTTTACTGGTTCAAACATCAAGTATGTATGCTCTTGTTTCTTAAACAAATTGTTGTTATCGAAAATCATGTAACAATTTATTGTTGCATATTTATAGGTTTATAATGTGCCATTAAGTCCCAACAATCAAGATTTAAGGGATTTGGCAAATAGGCCCATGAGATGCGTAAAAGAATGGCACACGTACTTTGTTAATGGGTACAAGTTTCACATTCATAAAAGGGTGGTTATGATGATTTTTATGGAATAATTCATAAAATATTTGAGCTAGAGTACAATAGTTGTACTTCTCCAAAGAAAGTAGTTATTTTTTATTGTGAATGGTTTGATCCTTCTAGAGATGGTACAAGGGTGAATCCTAGGTATAATATAGTTGAACTTGATATGAGTAAAAGATACCGACCTTTTGATCCGTTCATTCTAGTAAATAATGTTAGACAAGTTTACTATGTCCCATTTCCAGCATTTTGGAGCATCGACAAAAGTGGTTGGTGTGTTGCGATACAAACTAAGCCTAGGGGTCGCATTGAGTCAAATGAGGTGGAAGAGGATATTCCCTATCAAGTTGATGAAATGTCACATGCCCATGAAATAATTGAAGTTGAAAGTGTATCTACATTGCATGACTTTGATGGTGCCCCTGAAGAATTGGAAGGAAAAATACAAGAAGAAGATGGAGAAGAAGAAGAAGAAGACGACCAAGAAGAAGAAGAAGAAGATGATGATGATGATGATGATAACGATGACGAGTATGATGATCATGACAAAAATGAGGAGGAGGAGGATGACAACGATGATTGAATTATTTAGTTGTTGTGAGATGTTGTGGTTGTTGTAATTGTTAAATTTATGTAAAAGATTCAATAATTATGTTTTGGCAAACTTTAAATATATCACTTATAAAAGTATAATTTTGTGGTGGTAATGTGAAATAACACTTGTCATTTTAAACTGTAAAATAACTATCTTGTTCATATTTGATGTTCACCACGGTACATCATAAAGGTTCCTGGCCAAATACCACAGAGTGCGCCCATTCAGGCACCATCACTTGCTGCGATACCCACAGCACACCCTGCTGGGGTTACCACACCATCTACATCCATTCTGTCACCATCCCCTTATGTGGTTCCTACACCACACCCTATCGTGGTACCCACACCACACCCTACTGTGGTTCCACCACCACCTACCTCCACATCACACCCTATTATGGTTCCCGCACCAACTACATCCACACCACAACCTTCCCATCAAGGACCATCCCTTGTCGTGGTTCACACTTCTTGTAGACCTTCCTCATCCTCTAATCCCTCTCCCGATGTTGCTCCTATAGCAGATGCTCCTAATTCAACTATTGATGATGATGTTGACCCTCCTCTCCATGAGCGACCGATGATTACGCCTTTTAATTGAGGGTAATATCCGATTATCTTAAATACTAATTTGTATGTCATTACTTGTTATTTGCCTCTCCTTCTTTTCGACGACTTTTATGCATTTATATTTAGGTTTGTTCCTTCTAGAGTTGCTTCTCAGGCCATCACAAGATCTATTAAGCAACAGTTCCTTTCGCCTTCGCCATCATGAGGAGCCATACCTCTAGAAGAGAAAGAACCTTTTGGCAACGATTTAAGGTAAAACGTCATGAAACTTATTTTCATTCCGTATTTATGTATGTATTTCAAATGAAAATAGATGGTAACTACTATTAGACTTTAAACACCATGCATATTGTGTTGTCAAGATCATATGTACTTGATTTATTATTACAAAGGTCGGTTCAGTGGAGACCTGAGCACGAAGGTCAAATTAAAAAAAAATTCCACAGTAGAGCATCTCATAGGCTATCTGAGATGTTTAGAGATGTCCGGATTGCAAGAGAGCGCCCTTATTGGATTGGGGACCATATTTGGAATCGATTGCTAGAACATTGGAATTCTTCTTCTTATCGCAATAAATGTATTACAACTCAAAGGAATAGAGCTTCAGAAAAGGGTGGGACCCTACACACAGGTGGTTCCATTACCACTCATGAGCATGCCCTTCGTATGGTATAAACCATAATTCTTTTTATTTTCATATTATGATATAATTTACTTCTTTTAAAACCGATGTATATATATAACTCTTTATTTTGTTAAAGGCAAAAGAGCTGGGGCGAGAGGCATATATTGATGAGGTATTTTACCAAACTCATCTTCGCAAGGGATCTAGCCAGTTTGTTGATGAAAGGTCTCGAAGAACACATGTAAGGAAATCCTTTTACTATTTATTATTTCCTTTAAACTTAAATGTTGTACCTTCTTTAACTAATTTTTCATTGTTTTCTTTAACAGCAAGAATTTTCAACTAGACTCTCACAGGTCAGATCTGAGCAAGGGTCCTGTGCTGATGCGTCAGAGCATGATGATGATGCTGATAAGGAAGACGTCATTAGGACACAATGCTGGGTTGATGTTGTCGGTGGAAAAAATAAAGGAAGACTTTATGGCATTGAAGAACTTGGGAAAGGTTTCACTGTTGGAAGAGGTATCCACAAACAACAACCATCTTCTTCCAGCAATGCTGAGGAGGCTATGAACCGACTTACGCAATGACTAGAAGAACGTGATCAGGCTTATTAAAATTTGAGAAGTCAGTTTCAAAACTTCCAAAATCTAGTCATGGCCTTTCTACCTGCTGATGACCACAACCGTCTTCAACAATAGCAGACCGGCCCAACACTGCCCCAACAACAACCCATTATAGTCCAGCCCACTATGGTCCAGTCCACTCTAGTCCAACCCACTCCAATCCAACCCACTCTAGTCCAGTCCACCGTAGTCCAACCACAGACTGAGCAACAAGAAGACCCTGCAGAAGAAAATCATTCAGATGATTATGTAGATTATTAGGAATTTTTTCTATATTGATTTAGTTACTTATGTCTGCTTTTACATTAGCTAAACATAACCTATGAGATTGTGATTGATAGATGTTTACCTTTATTTTACTTTCATATGCAAACTCTTAGAATATATGCGTATGATGTCTATATAAGATACGTGTTTGGATTGGCTAGGGATATAATTATAAGATTGGCAGGTCTGGTTGTATTTGTGAAATTGTAGGTCAGATAAATTTTGTGTGTTGTGCGAATACAAAATGCACTTCAAAATGCAAATGAAATTACCGACGGATTATTCCGTCGTCAAATCCGTCGGAAAATGATCCGCCAAACTCATGGTTGTCGGTAATTATCGACGGGCGTTATCCGTCGGTAAATATTAGATACGCCCCTTTTACCAACGGATTTTGGTTCGTCGAAAATTCGTCAAAAAATTTAGATTACCGACGGATTTGTGTTGATATCGACGGATCTTGACCGTCGGTAATAGCTGTTTTTTTGTAGTGTTTTATTATTTTCTTGGTTTGGTTTCTAGATATATGATAAGATGGAAAATACCATTAAGATCTCATAATGAAATATAGGAAATTATTTAAATCATTGAGAGATAATGAAATTTGTTTAAGCGAAACAAGAATACAAATAAAACAAAAATTAATTATTAAAGAGAATAATGATTTTTTTTTAAATTACCTAGTAAATAAAGAGTTTACACAATTAAACACTTGAAATTAAACATTTGATGTGAAAAAAATAAACAATAAAAAAATACGAAAAAGGAGTATAAATAATCAAATGTGATACCTAAAAACTATTTGATTAATCGAAAATAATAATAGACCATTTGCACACAACAACAACTACAAAAATGTATAATCAAGATTGTGATAAAAGAGAAAATACCTTAGAGATGTGAGTGAATTTAGTGGATAAAGAATAAGCCATACAATTAGAAGATAGGAGGAAAAATGTGTAGGGAAAGAAGCAAAAAGAAAAGTTACAAAACAAAATACTAAAATAATTATATATATATATATATATATATATATATATATATATATATATATATATAATTTAGTAATTTAAACAAAAATGGGATGAAAATGGAGATGGGTATTGGGATGAGTAAGGGAATAGGGATGGGTGAATATGACGTACTCATCCATGTCCCCATACCTAATTAAAAATATTGGGTGTCACTCATACCCATACTCAATCAATGTAGGGATTCATCATCAAAATGAGGACGAGTTTAGACAATACTCAAAGGGATGAGTCTATTTGTCATTCCTAATGTGAAAAGATGCTTTATTCCTTCCCCATCTGCCTTAATAAGTTAATGATATTTTGATATTCTAAGATTTCACAAAAATTTCACGAACATTATTTTAACTCTACAATTTGTTTATTTTTTATAATTAATAATAGAACTATCCCGAACCTTTGAACAATTAAACTACCTTAGTAGTCCACCCACTTGCCAACTACATGAACCCTTAAATTTCCTTAGTTCAAAAACTGAACTTACACAAAGATGGTCAACAACAAGGAAAGCTGTATTGATGAGAGTGGATGCCTACACCGAGAACCTAATATGAGGGTACCTCAAGCCTTGAGACCCGATAGGCGAAAACCTCTCGAGTATAAGCAAGATTACAGAAGATAAAAAACAATTTAAAATAAAGAACATTGAACATGACTAAGATATGATTGGGCCTAGACTAATCCATGAACAATGCAAAGCCACTAAGGTAACCCTATATATATAAGAGTGACTGTTGAGGTAAAATTTTAGCTTGTCTAATTTCACACATTACAAGAAAATGTCTCATTAACAATCAATTTTAGTGACCAAAAGTTGTTAGTCACTATAGTGACCAATTTAGATTCCAATTTACAAAATAAAAAATTATTGGTTACTAAAAAAGTCACTATTATGAATAAAAAATTATAATTGATCACTAAATATATAACTAATTAATTAGAAACTAATATAGAAACTAACCTTTTTTTTGTATAAAAAACCTTGGTAGCTAATATTTAGTAACCAATTTCCTTTGGTAGTTAAAACCTTAGTAGCTAAATTTTAGTAACCAATTTAGAGACCAAGTATAATTTTTTATTCAAAATAGTGACTATTTTAGTAATCAATAATTTTTTATTTTGTAAATTGGTATCTAAATTGATCACTATAATGACTAACAACTTTTGGTCACTAAAATTGATTATTAGTAAGGTATTTTCTTGTAGTGACAACTACTTGTCTGGAAACGTGACCAAACACTGACTTGAGCGTTAAAGTATTTTGTACTAAAGACCCTTCCAAACTAAAGACCGAGCACTTATTTAATCAAGCTGAGTTGTTTGGCCGAGAGTGATGAAACCATTTTAGTCACATCAGGTAAAAAAAATTATCCTTAAGGTATCATAGGAAGAACAACTTATTGTCAATCCAAAAAACATTCTAGAGTCACATTACTACATTTGGGTTAGTAAAGCATGGCTCCATACTGCATAAGTCATTTTCATAAATGTTGTTTATCATAGTTTGTTCTATTTTCTCATATTTTTTACCTTAACATTTAATTCAGGATAGTACAAACTCACTTAAAAATCACCATCTCTTTGGATTGCATCCAAGTTATGTTCTTCCTATGGTACATTAAGGGGGAATTTGGTATTTATGTTCACCTGATGCGAAGAAAATGGTTTCAACAAACTGGCGTTGTTGTCGGGGAGATGACAATTTGAGTGTTTTGTTTGTACATTCAATCTTGCATTCATACATTAGTCATTATGTTTTCTTTTTTTTTTTTTTTTTTTTCTTGTAAGAAAAATTGTTAACTTTTTAATTTTGGATTTCCAATATTAGTTTTTGTGTTTTTCTAGTATAACCCCTTTGTGTGATAATATGGCTAGTTATGAGGAAAGAACATTCAAAGAGCTAGCAAACTAGGTGACCCTTAGTTATGTTTTTTTTTCCTTCATGCAATTTTGTTCAATGGTGTATCAAATTGTTTCCAAGACTCACATTTGATCATTTTTTTAATATTTTTATCTATTGTTTTTCTATCATGTAAAATATTGTTTTAATGATTTTTTATATACTTATTTTAATTTTAACTCATTCTCATAAATATAATTTTACCACCACAGTTATACAAAGATATTTAATTTACCATAATATTATAATATAATGTTATTATCATAAAGTTCAAAAGATGAAAGATCTATGTCTAAATTCAAATTATTATTAGTTTCATTTTTTATGTGTGATTTCATTTAAGTAGTGTATTATAATTTATTAATGTATACAAAAAATATTTCATTATAATTTAGAGAAAGGAAGTAAAGAGTCATTAGAAATATTTTATTTGCTTTCCTTTTATAACTTTTAAAATATATTTTAACTTTATACACTTTATTTCACTAACGTTTTCAAAATTAACGGATATTTTGGTTGTTATCAAATTTTATTTATGTGTGATTGTGTAATATTTTATATCATATTTTCAATTATTATTTGGTACTTTGATGAAAATCTTTGAAAATATCATTTATTTATAAATACTTGAAATGGAATTTGCTTTTTTGATATTGAATATTTCATAATATCATTTATTTTTGGGTTTTTTCCCTTTTAGGCAATTCACTCTGCATTATTACGGAACTAGGCAATTTTTTAAAAAATTACGGAAATGGGCAAATCGTTTGGGGGGAGCACGTTTTCGTATGTAGAAATCGTGTAGCCCCCAAACGTTTTGTGGTCAAAATTTGTCAACAAGCGAAATCATGTGGGGGGTGAACGATCTTTAAAGAAAATCGTTGTGGGGTTGTACGTTTTTACATGAAATCGTGCAGGGGGGTTACGTTTTTCATGCACTAATAGATTACGGTATGCTGTAATCGATTACTGCATGTGTTGCAGTTTTTTGGGTGTAATGTAATCGATTACACTTCACGAAGTGTAATCGATTACATGGTTAATGCATTATGTTCGGGTGAAATGTAATCGATTACAAAGGTATTGTAATCGATTACAGTCCCAATTTTTAAAAAAAAAAAGTAATTAAATTAGAATTGGATACAAAAGCAAGCATAATAATTTGTAATGATTTTATACAGTTTTTTGGTCCATCAAAGAATAAAGTATTTCAAATTATAGTTGATGAAGGCATAAGAAATATTAATGTTCATAAAAAATTGTCTTAGTTTTGACATTGTAGAAAGAAGAAAAAAACATTGAAAAGTAAATTAATTGAAATAAAAAATGTACAAATTATTGGCTAAATGGACATTGTCCCCTATGATGACCCTCAATGCGACAATAAGAGCATTTTTTTGGCTTATCTGTAACGGGATGATCCATTTCGTTATGGATCCTAGTTTGGGGGTCCGGATTGAAATTAGGACCTGTATATGTTGACCAATAGTCCTCATTTCGCAGGGGGTGGAATTGGACTTGATAAGCCTTATTTATGTAATCAAGGGTGTAAACTGGATCTATAAAATTTGAAAGTGGCATATGACCAAAAGAACAAACAGCTATGACGTGATGACAAGGTAACCGACTAGCTTGGAAGTGACCACAATCACACCACCAATCATTTAATCTGATAGTGAATGAGATTGGTTTTGGCCGATATTGATGGGGGCTCGATATCTCTTGCACCTCGAATTCTGAATTATCTCGATCGTAGCGTTGAACATGACAATATGCGGATTTATGGTGATTTTGTTGGAGCAAGGCAGTGACATCTTCTGGATATTGATGACCAGCTCTTAACATAGAGTCTGCCTTTAAGTCGCGTTCAACAAACCAAACATTTATGTTTTGAAATGTAATTTCAATAGTGCACAGATAGGTAATGACCGAGCCCCCTTAAGCATAGAGTTCATTCACTCCGCCAAGTTTGTTGTCATGTGAGTGTACCTGCGCCCCCCATTATAAGCCTAAGACCACTTATGTAAGGGGATTTTATCAATCCAAGCTATTGCTTGTGGGAATTGGGACCTCATAGCTGAAAGTTTTGCTTGCACGGTAGGTTGTTTGACTTCATAAGCTGTGAAAAAGAAATATAAAATGAAATGAAAAAATATTATGTTTAAAGGAAATATTTTGTGCATGTGGAATGTAAAGTTAGGAAAACATCGTACCCAAGTTAATGAATTGTTTCTTGAGATCGGCATTTTTGAAACGGTTGTTGAAGTTGGAACCAGATGACGTATGCAGTAGATAGAGTGAAGATTGTCTGATTCCCAGTCAACTTCTTCTGATCGTAGGGCTGACAAAATTTCCTTGCCTCTATCAGTAATTAAGCATAGATTTGGTTGAGGAGTTACATGCTCTCGTAGTAGTTGAAAAAACCAAATCAATGCCTATTTTGTCTCACCTTCTACTATTGCAAATGCCATAGGAAATATGTTTCTATTTCCATCCTGAGCAATTGCAGTTACCAAGGTGGCATGATATCTTCCTGTTAAAAAGGTTCCATCCACTTGAACAACAGGTTTACAATACTTAAAACCTTCAATGCATGGTCCAAATGCCTAGAAGCAACGTTTCATAATGTTTGTGGATGTCCCATCCTCAGCATCAATATTAACTAGAGGATCGGAAAGTTGAAAAATTATCCCAGGATTGGTTTGTTGGGCAGTTAGTAACCATCTGGGAACTTCATTATAAGATTGGTCCCAATCACCATACTCCATTGTAATTACTTTCTCCTTCGCAATCCATGCTCTTCTATATGTGACCGTGTATCCATAACGACTTTTGATGTCAACGACCAAGCTTTTGATGTGAATGCTTGGATTTGTGCGGACCAAATGAAAAACAATGGAAGCAATTTGGGTCGAATCCAGATTGCAGTGATCTTGTGAAATTAATGTAGAGAAACAAGTATGTGTACCATCAATGGACTTGATTTTCCAATGATGTCTGATTTTACTATAACTAGCCCTTAGACGCCATTGACATCCATTGTTGTAATGGATGCATCGTGCAACATAAATATGCGATTTTGATTCTACCACATTGAAGCTGTATCCATTGGTGATGGATGCATCGTGCAACATAAAGCCTCTTTTGAATTGAATTGCATGCGTTCTTGTAGTTCGACTTCCCCATACATATTGTAATCCATAGTAGGAACCGAAACAATTTCTTGATCGTCTGCATTGTCTTCATAAAAATTATCAGAAGTAAACTCTTTGACAATGTCTGGAATGATAGGTTCGTCTTCAATTGGATTAGACGAAGAAGATCCTCCATAATTCCACGAACTCATTATGAACACATTGGTATGGAAATATAGATTAAGAGATTTGAGATGTGAAGCTTGGTATGCAGAGAAGTATTGATAGAAGAAGCAATGGTAGTGTGCATGGATATATAAGCATTTTAGTTTCCAGAATCGAAAGGAGTGGGTTGGGGTGCGAAAGGAGTAGGTTGAGTGTGCGAAAAAAAAAACTGTTTTAAAGAAAACGTGCACCCCCTACACGTTTTCTTAAAGAAATCGTGTACCCCCCACATGTTTTCTAATAGAAATCGTGCACCCCCATACACTTTCTATTCAGAAAACATGCACCCCCAAAACACTTTCAATTTAAAAATGTTTGCCCCCATGACGTTTTCTTCTTACACCTTTTGATTTTCCCGCTTCAGCGTGATTCCTGAACTGCTGCACCTACCATAATACTATTTCAACTTCACGCTTCTACACTCACAATAATTCACGTTTTTGCACATTGCTATTCAAAATAATGCATGCTTTCTCTTCTGCATAATACTATTCACAATAATGGTGTGAGAGAGAATCTTTCATGCACCTGCAACTTTGAAAAATAGTGTGAGAATCTTTCAGAAGTTTATCATTATTGAAGAGAAAGGTGTGTGTGGTGAATAGAAGAAGCCATGTGGTGGTGTGCATGGAGGTGTAAGACAATAAGCTGTCATTGGTGAGACAAGTCATTTGATACGTGAGAGAGAGAAATATGAAAAGGGAGGCATGTGAATGAATAGTATGGTGATGTAGTTTAAATAGCCATGTTAGGTGCAAGAGTTGTTTCACATCACAGAATACTTCATTGCTTTGCCATTGTAGTTGGATTTGCAGCCTATCAAAATTAATTTCTCATCCGTCAATCTAACATGTTCGGTCATTTTTTTGATTATCTTTTTTGTGTTTGTTTTGTTATTGATCAACTTTAAATGATATTCTGGTAATCTTTTCATATACTTTTACGTAGTTTATTATGGCTCAGAACAACAACCTGCCAGCAAACTTGTCCGTATTGCGTCATCAAGACAATCACATCACCAACTAGATTTGGGAAGGAAACGAGAGGGTCCTCCGGCCACGATGCCATTCTATCTGGATTTTAAAACATACAGATCTTATTGACCCTAGGGTCAGAATGTTAATTGATGCAGTTGGTTTTGGTCACGTTTTAAAAGTGAGTAATGTGGAGATTAATCACCTCATGGTAACAGCATTATGTGAAAGGTGGAGGACTGAAACTCACACCTTCCACATGCCACTAGGAGAAACAACTGTTACCTAGGAAGATGTTTCACTACAATTGGGGGTGCCAATTGATGGTGAACCTGTCACTGGTGGAAGTTCCGGAAACTTGCTGCAATTGTTACAAGATTTATTGGGGAATATTCCATCCGAAAATATGATCACAGGGAACCGCATAAAGCTATCATGGATAAATAGCAGATTCCGAGAATTACCGGATGACGCAAACCTGGCAACCATTGGACAATATGCACGAGCACACATCCTTATATTGATTGGCAGCATGTTGATGCCAGATACATCAGTCAGTCTCGTGCATTTTATGTTTTTGCCATTGTTAAGAGAATTGGATCATATTTCAAATTTTAGTTGGGGGTTCGCAGTATTGGCATGCTTGTATCGTGCACTGGATCACAACACAAAATTCCAACAAGACAACATTGGTGGATGCATGTTATTGCTGCAATGTTGGGCGTGGGAGAGATTCACATGCATATCTCCAGAAATACAACCAGTCACGGAGGACGAGATTGTGGCTGGCCTTGCGTTCCCCTTAAGTGTGAGATGGTGTCGGCAAACACGTTCCGTCTTCCATGACCAAACTACTGTGGTGGGGTTCCGAAAAAAAATTGATCATATTCAACCAAAGCAGGTTCATTATCACCAATGCTCTACTATTTTGTTTGTTGAAATTCCCTTTGTTTTTTTTATGTTTAATATTAACATTAATTTTTGCAGTTTTTATGGACACCATATCGACAACCCCATGTTAGTCGCATGATAATCATAAATGTTTCTCCCATTAGTCGGGCATTGGTTCCTCTTATATGTTTTACGACTGTTGAATTTCACCAAGTCGATCGGGTAGTTAGACAGTTTGGTTGGCGACAAAACATCCCATCCGACCCGATGAACCTACATGAGGTTCACCGAATTGATCTTCGAGGAATGGAGGAAAATTAATTGGAGGCAATATCACCATCGTTTTATAATGGTATGGAATAATCGTCATAATTCCATTGTTCAGGGCGAACCTTTCACCAAAAGTGGCCATCTGCGTGATAACTCGCCCTACATGCAATGGTATATAAATTCGATGATGAAGTGGGAATCATTTATTTCATGCACAACAGTTTAATTAAACTTTTTATTATAATTGATTTTCAATAATATCAATTAATTTTTTATTTTCTTTTAGTATGACATGCCTGAGCAATATCAAAATCCGCCTTCACATCAGCAGCTTCGTCCGGATAGACCCTTTTCAGGCCTCCTTCAGTCACAAAATCTAACTCCTAGTTTTGGGAATTGGGATCAAAGAATGCATCCTCCATCGTCATCTCAGCAGGTCCCGACTTCATATGGTTTATTCCCACCGCCATCAAACTTTGGAGTAGGTCCATCGCAATATTATGGTGGTTCATCTGGCCCACAATTTTCCAGCTATGGGGGTGTTCCATCACAAATGTTTGGGACATCATCACTAACTCCACCATCTGCATACTGAGGCCCCTCATCTTCACAACAATACTACAGACCTGAAATTCCATTTAATGTTTCAGAAGAAGGTTCTCAATCTGTGGAAGTGGAAGATACTGATGACAAAAGTGAGTCACCCTATCCTCCCCCACAACTTGAGAGACGACCTCGACGACCCACACAGAGGCCACCATGCGGCACAAGCAGCCATCGTTGAACAATGTTATTGTCAAATAAAGTTATCACATTATGGGAGAATATTGTACTATGTATGTGTACTATTTGAATGACAATTGCATATGTACGTAATGAATTGAAGCTCTATAATTTTTTTTTCTTTATTCACTCAATAATGGTGCAACTCCTATGCTTATAAATACCACATCCCTACACTACATGAAATGCAAACTTTCAAGTGTCCAACACATCAATTGCTTGGCATCTTCTTCTACCTTTTCTTTCTTAATTGAAAACCGTAAGATGGAACATTTTCCCCTCAAATGTTTGGCATCACAGAGTCTCAGGATTTCACCAATTTTTACATAGCTGCCTTATACACAAACGGTGAAATGAAACTCTGTGAGGATAGGGTGAAGTTCATATGTCAGAGTCCGTAGATATTTCGCATTCCATACAACTGCACATACAACATGCTCAACCAAAGAGTTTGTGCAGCCATTTCATGACAATCAAACACAACCATAAACAACCTATACTTCAGACGACCCACCATGACTTCTTAAGGAAATATTGTCTATGATGCATTTGAAATAAAGACAGATGAACATGTTTTTCAAATGTTGCAATGTAAGTCCCTTTCAACTCAATGATTGAATTGTATGTCACATTCACAAGATCACCTGAAAAAATCATTTCTCTTTTAACTACAAACACCCCATCATCATCATCCTCAAACTCTGTCCCAACTTCACCAACTATTCTTTATTATGGTAGACCTTTAAGGGGTGCTGGTATCACAGAGAGTCGATCTGGTTTTGGTCTTGAGTTTCGTTCGGATGCCACAAAAACCTTCTCCATCAGACATGATTGCACCTACAATGAATTATTAGAAACCGTAACTCAATTAGTCGAGTGTGGTGATCGTAGAGTTATCAAACAAATTGACTATCGTCGCCCTTCAACAATACGCAACAAACGACTATTTCATGACACCACAGAAATCAAATGTGACTTTGATGTTTCACAGATGATCAGTCGTTGGGAACACGTACAAAGTCTAGACCAATCTGTCAAAAAATTGCGTATCTCTTCCTATATCGAGCTTTTCATCCAAACTAGAGACATCAGACCACCAACACCTGCCGAAGAATACGAAGATATCAATTCTGGATGGTTTGTGGATCACCGAGGAAGAAGAAGATACAGATGGTTGCCGTAATTCATTTAGTTTTTTTTCTTTGCTTTCCATTTTAAGTTATGTTCAACTTGTTAATCATTTTATTTTTCTTTAATTAATGGAATATGTTAAACTTTTTTATTAATGGAGTACAAATGCTATAAAAATAAATATGTTATGCTGTAATCAATTATATGGATCATGTTATCCATCACCACAATTAATTTGCTGCAAAAATGCGTACTGTAATCGATTACCATCAATAAAATTTGGACATCTGATGCGAAGGTAATCGATTACATCGTAAGTTAATCGATTACGTGTGACCTTAATCGATTAAATAATCGATTACACAAATCTAAAATTGTAAAATGTAATCGATTACCAAAGCCTGTAATCGATTACTAAAGTAACAGGAGCCCCTTGGAATATAAATCCTAACTTGGTAATCGGTTACAAAAGAGCTGTAATTGATTAACGAACTAACAGGAGCCCCTGGAAAATTATTTCTAGGTTCGTAATCGATTACAGAAACACGGTAATCGATTAACAAACTATCACGAGCCCTGGAAAATAATTTTTGCCTTGGTAATCGATTACAGAAACCCTGTAATCGATTACACCTCTAACAGGAGCCACTGGAAAATAATTTTTGCCTTGGTAATCGATTACAGAAATTCTGTAATCGATTACACCTCTAACAAGAGCCACTGAAAAATAATTTTTGCCTTGGTAATCGATTAACCTCTATCAAGAGCCCTTGGAAAATTATTTTTAACGTGGTAATCGATTACACAAACCCTGTAATCGATTACACCTCGTCTTCCATTATAAATACAACATTTTCTCTCTCCGCCGCTGCATACCAAAAACCCAACTCGTGCCCCCTTTCCCTCCTCCGTGATTTCACCACTGTGCCTTCATTTCTTAACCAAATCACCTCTTGTTCGTTGCAATCTTTATCATTTTCAATTCTTTACAAAATCCACCGATTAAAATCTTCAGAAACACCCAAAAATGGCTGAATCTTCAAGAAAACGCAAGACTCAAACCGGTGCTCGCCGCCGCCGTGGTGCTGTCGTCAACGAACCTAAAGAAATAATTCCACCTTCACAACCACAGAGACTCTTCTCTTTCGTAGCACAATATGAAAGGTATACTTCAAAATTTTCTGACAGAGATATTATTGAATCCAGATATCTTGATGATTTTATTGCTGAGCAAAACTTTGAGTGCTATGATATACTGCACAACTTGGGATTGTTACCTTTTTTGACTAATCGTCAATGTTATTATCCGGAGTTAGTTAGAGTATTTTATTCTAACTTACAAATTACTGATGAAGGGGTTATTCTTAGTGAAGTTAAGCATGTCAAGATTAGAATGGATATAAATATGTTTTATCGTATAACCTAGTTAGGCACTCAAGGGGTCTGTTTTGAGGGAAACATGGTGGAGGAATGGAGAGATGATTATTCGAGTCACAATGCAAAAGTAATGATTTGTCATGACAATGTAAATATTGGAGGAAGATTACTGGCAGGCCAAATGAAAGTGGAAACACGTATCCTGCACTAGATCTTATGTCGATACCTGGTATCCCGATCAACTAACCTTGCCCAAGCTACTGAAGAAGACATTATCTTAATGTGGGCAATGCTGACCGGAAGGCAGCTTAATTGGGTCATCTGATTAGATATCGCATGAAAAAGGCATTAAGAGACAATGCCCCTTTACCATATGCTAATCACATTACTAACATTTTAATTAAGTTTAATGTTCCTCTAGAAGATGAACCATTTGAGGAGGTTAATTGGAGAACATGTTCAATTGGTGCTGAAGTTATTCATTCCTTTGGTTTTGTAAAAAACCAAAATGGTGAATGGATTCATAAACGTGATATGCAGGATGCACCTATTCATGATCACCGCACACCATCTCCACCGCCTCAGCCTACCCAGGATGCATCGGCTGCTATGCTTAATGATATTATCCACGAAATCCGCGATCTCCAGGCTTTTGTTGGTTCAAGATTTGACAGTATAGATGCTCGGGTTGGTCAACTTGAGGAAGACATGGCTTATGTGTGGCGCCAATTTCCTCCTTCTTAGATGCATTTTGATGTTTATTTCATTCAAAAACTTTGTATTTGTTTAATTCACTTTTACATTGACATTATTATGTTAGTACTTTAATTGATTGTAATGTTTTCTTTTTCATTATTATCACTATTTTTAGTTTCATATTCAACTATATCATATGTCATTGCTTTCCTATCCAGTAAAATGTTTGTTAACGTTCTTTTTCAAAAAATTACGCATGTAATCGATTACAGTTCGTGCGTAATCGATTACATAACACCCAGAAAACTACAACGCATGCATTAATCGATTACAACATATGGTAATCGATTACTGCTTCAAAAACGTTATCCCCCGCACGATTACAGCATGCAGTAATCGATTACAGCATATGGTAACCGATTACTGCACCTAAAACGTTCACCCCCACACAATTTCGCCCTTTGACTCGCTTGACCACAAAAACGTTTGGGGGCTACACGATTTCTTTATACGAAAAAATGCTCCCCCAAAACAATTTGCCCATTTCCATAATTTTTTTAAAAACTGCCTATTACCGTAATAACGGAGAGTGAATTTCCTATAAGGGAAAAAAAAACCCTTTTTTTGTGTGTGATTTTCTTCTAAAATTAATTAATTAATATTGCAACAGTAATAAAGTGATAATGAGCATTGTACGGGAATACATGTTATTAGTGGAGATGGAGATGGGACAAAAATTTCATATCCGTTGGATATGAGAATGAGGATGAGGATGAGGATGAGGATGATGATGAATTTTACTTTAAACTAGTAGGAGACCAGACATACGCACAGATCGTGTTTTTTGTTTTTAAAATTTGGTTATTTTGAAAAAAGATTTTAATATTTTTATGTATAAATAAATAATTTATAAATAAATATTTTTCAAGACTTTAATTGTTAATTTAATTATATGTACCGATTACATTGATTTAATAAATATATTATTGATATAATTAGGTTTAGTTAATTATTATTTTATGTTATGTTTTTTTAGTATATTTGATGATGAATTGGTGGTAAGGTAGATTGTAACACCCCATTTAAATAATAGCCTTAATTTAAATGAAATGTCACACAGATGAAAAGGAGAAACAAAGCCACGGAGTATAACGTTACTCCTTACAAATATCCAGAAGAAAATAGGAAAGGATTAAGGCACACTACGATGTCAGATAAAAGGTGAAGTAAGAGATTGACAGTAATTCACATAAAACTCAAGACAAGTCAATACATGGGCCTTAGCCCTAAATGAAAGTTGGAATCCATCCTAGAGAGGCTATGTAGCGAAATCACCGTTTCCCTATTGACCACGGGGAGTTCTCACATCTGCTCACATCAACAGGTTGATGATCATCGCAAAAGGAGAAAATCACACACATAACAATCAACAAGCAACAGAGTAAGCTAGAGCAAAAAAAGGTTTATCATACAGTTACACACAACTTCATAGTCCAAGATGCACATGTCAACCAATCATGTTACGACTTTCAAACAATACACTAAGACTCACGACGCGACTCATCTGAATACATATAATTAGTCGGATTCAACGGATGCTTGCACTTGTGGTGACCTTTCCTGCTCTACCGAGCTAATTGTTACAGTGTTTCTTTCCCCCCACACAAGGTTAGCCCTTAGAGTATTTCAGGCCTCCTATTACTCTCAACACTTGAGTCAGTACGCTCTATGTGAGACTAACTGACTCTTTAGAGTGTCAGGATGCAATCCTTACCTTGAATCCTTACTAAATTATAAATAGGGCACCATCATGAACTCCCACTAACATGGGTCATGGAATTACGTCCCGACCAACTGAGGCACCACCATGAGGTCTCACCTAGAGGCTCATGGAATTACGCCCTAACCAATAAGGCACCACCACAAAACTATCGTGGAATTACATCCTAACCACATACAAATCATGTTTCACCAACCATGTATGTACTTGTCATGCATACCAATCTCATGTCAATATTTATAACCAACCTTCATTCATTTTCCATACCAAAATCGTACCAACATTTACCACCAATTCTTCATTCATAATTCATACCAAGATCATGCCAAACTTATTGTTTCCAGTCCATAAATAATTTAACACATGCATCCTTAACCAATTCATTACCTTAGCAGGGTAATACAATCATATAAGAAATCACCAATCAAAGACATGAGAAAGAACAGGCACCGATCAACCACTTGCACCAGTCTCGCTCAAGCCATGGACCATCACTCAAGCAAAAGGGGTCTTTCGCTCAAGCGACAAGCCCTCGCTTAGGCGAGACTGCCAACAGGGAGGGTTGTTGATTTCGCGAGTTCTCACTTAGGCGAGCCCTTCTCGCCTAAGCGAGGCCATCCCTCGCCCAATGGTGAGGTCCCCCGCCTGGGCTAAAACTGCAGCGACATGCCAAGGCTCCCACGCATTCTCGCTTAGGCGAGCCCCTCTCGCTTGAGCGAGATGTCACCTCGCTCAAACGAGAGCTCTCCGCCTGAGCGAGATCTCGAGCACAAATCTGGCCTGATTCTGCAAGTCTCGCCTAGGCGAGACAGACTCGCTTAGGCGAGAGCATCAATTTCTCGTTACTATTTTCCCTGCAACAGGCACACATACGAATCCAAACCAATATACCAAGGCATTCCATGCATTCATAGAGTCATACCAACCATATAATCGTAAAATAACAGCAAGACAAACAGAAAATCAAAACACACGAGTAAGCCCTAGCTTCCCTTACCTAGAAGGAGCTAGCCAAAAGACTCGTATTCTCAAACAGTGAACACCACAGCTCTGAGACAGCTTAATGAGCTAGAAACAATAGCAGAACAGTATGGAAATGATGTCATTAAGATGAGCCTCAGAAAAAACACGAAATAAGACCAGAGGAGAACTAGTATGAGCTAAGAAGCAACTTACGTGGAGCTGAAAAGCTTGAGCTTGCTTGACTAAGAGTTGGGACCAAACCCTAGTAGAGCACGACTGTTGTTATAAGAGAGGGTGAGAGCTATTTTTTTGAAAAGTGAAATGAATGAGAAGGTTAGGACAGTTTAGGGTCTTGGGCACCCCATGGGTCAACCCTTAGGCCTAATAGATGGGAATAGGCCTCTTAAATATTTTTAGGGCAGAAAAGAGGGTTTTACATTGATTGATGAATAAATTTAAGTATATTTGTAATATGTAGTTTTATTTTTTGTAATATATATTGTTATTTAATGTTATTGTATATAAATCAATTATTTATATTTAAATGATTTTAAGGATTGATTTGTTAATTTGAGTATATGTAATTATTACATTTATTAAGTAAATATAATTTTGATACAATAACGTAGAATTAATTAGTTTTATATATTATATTTAATTTTTTTTAATTTTGGTTATATTTGTAATGTCATTGGTTTAAAAGTTGATTATTTGCCGATAAATTTAAATTTAATGTCATTAGTATTAAATTTTATATATATTGTCATTAAGTTTTTAATTGTTGATTGAACCTAACAATAGATAATTTTAATTCTATCATAAACGTAATTTTTTGGGTTAAATTAATATAATTAACTTCAAAATAAAATATTTATGGGAATATGAAAAGATGGCGGCAAATGGAATTATTGTATGTCTTATCGAGGTGTATAGACTGATATTTTGGAGCATGTTAATTTATATGGTCAGGACGTTTGGATTTGGTGGAGACGTTTCCTTTAGTTTGCTTAAAAGGAAGTTTGATGATTGTAGCTTTGTTTGTTCAGAAACTAAGAAAGAAAGCAGTTATCCTCACGAGTTATAGAAGGGTCCGACGATCAAATGTCTACCTCCAAGGCTTTTAGCTTTACCAATTTCTACCAGAACTTTGTCATGGTGATGGAACCCTTAGAGGTTGGTTCGTTTGCATTTTGTTTAAGTTTTCAGTGTTTCATGTATAGAGTTACTTTTTGGACAAAAGTTTTGATTTTTCTGTGATTGTTTGCTTCAACCATGTCCTTTATTTTTGGTTCAAAGTTTTTATTTTTATGGATCGTTGTGGTTTTGTGTATCACCAGACTGGTTGGAATTTGAAGAAGGTTTTTATGAACAATTGGGGAAATCACTACTGATGGGGACAAACTTTTTCAGTGATCCGAAAGGAAATGTGATCAACATAGAGTTTGAAGAAACTCTTCTTGCTTAGAGACAGATCTGTGCGATTGAGCAGATAATGTGGTTTTATGATCTAAACGATGTATATTACGTGTGTAGTCTTTATTGTGGAGATCGGTACTCTCGCATAAGGGGTGTTCGATTTGGACTGGAATGAGGTTGTGTATCCTGGTAAAAGAAACAATGGTCTTGCATGTGACCCTCTGTCCTTAGTAAGATTTTTCCAAGCATTTAGGGTGCAGTTCATTCCAAACACGGTATGGAACTTTAGTCCATTTTTTTTTTAATTTGTAGTGTAGATGTGTAGTTATTGTTACTAATATAGGCTTTCTGTTGATTGTTGTAATAGTTGTTGATAACCTTGCCCGATTACTTCCAAATCTTTTGTGAGCACAAAGTTTCGTTTAACCATCCGGTGAAGTTGTATGATCCTTTGTCAAAAAAGTTTGAATTATATATGGACACAGATGAGGATGGGAGGATGGTATTATTTGGTTTTTGTCAGTATGTTTCATACTATGGGTTCGTTTCTCTTTCATTCCTACATTTAAATTATGTAGGCAACAATATCTTTGTTCACAGGATCTTCTCGGCCGAAGGAGTTGAAATAGATTATAAGAGAGATTTGGGCAATGCTTGCAACAACCAAGTTGGAGTTGGTTTTGGTGATTGTGAGAAAATATTAAGTTCTTATGATGTTCAATCATCTTCTTTGCTATGGTTCATATTTATAGTTATGTGTTTATAATTTTCGTTTATATTTATGTTGTTTTAACACATTTTCTTTCAATGTAGTATCTGGATGCAAAGTTTGTAAAAGAATGCTTGGTGAAGGGGCAAAAAAATTACGTGCTAACAAATGGCCAATCATAATACTGGAACTGCAAGATTCATTGGACAGGCAAGAGTTCATTTGTGTGTTATCTAACATGCAGTTGGAAGAAATTTTGTAAGGAAAATGGGTTGTCTGCTGGTGATTGTATAAGATTTATGATGCAAACTGACAAAACCAACATGATCCATATTTTGAAGATTTAGCATATAGAAGTGTTTGTTGTTATTTTGGTGTCTAAAACAAATGTATGGGACCTATGAACAATATCTTTATATTTCGTTTCTTGATTTGAACATGTCTAATATTTTGTATGTCAAAATTAATGTATTTTGGTATGTTGGCATGTACGTGTATGAAGACCTAAATATTTACTATTAAATGGAGTACGTCTTCTAATTATCTCAACTAATTCTCTTTCGTGTTTGTTAAATAATTTTATTCCAGTACTTTATATTTTGGTTAAGTAGATTATTAGAGTAACCAAAAAAATTGAATAAATTAAAAATATATATTACCAAATTTAAATTTTCATTGGGTAGATTATTTTAATAAGCAATAACTTTGAATAAATTAAAATAATATATTACAAAATTTTGCATTATATGAAACGTAGTGCAACTAAAATTAAACGTTAATCAACTTATTTTTAATAGCAATTCATAAATAAAATTGGTAATTTAGATAATTATGATTTCGTAAAAATGCATCCAAGTTACAGAGAGTATAAGTATTCCAATTCAGAAATATTATTTGATAAAAAAATTCAATTAATTTAATTATGTTAGTTATATAAATTAATAATTGAATGTGTACGTTTAAGATTGAGTATAATGTTATACTATTATAAAAACCATAATAATTTCAAATAATAATATTAGTTAAAATTATTATAAAAAACTCAATTGAAGAAATCATTGGAAAGGTGGTAATTTGATGTAGTTAATATAGGTTTGGATAGTCAGAATTACAATATCTTCTTAATATATGAACATGGATCACCATTTTTAGAGCTTATAACAGTAATAATGTCAAATATGTGGGAGGTGCGCTAGGGAATGATGATGGTTTGGTTAGTTAAATATTGAGTATTAATTGGGTTGGTAATAGGTTTGAAAGTCTAGTTGACCTGACAACATTAATAACGTCACAGTTGTGACAGGTCCACTACATAATTATGTTGGTGTGTTTAGTAAAATATTGAGTATCAATTGGGCTAAATATAGGTTTGAAAAGTCATTATTTTGATAACTAATTAGTATATGAGCATACATCAGGACCTTTTTGACCTTATTGTGGCAAGTGTACCAAATAATTATGTTGGTGTCAATAATAACTAATAACATCAGTTTGTTGAATCTCTGCATATTATTAAATGTTGTTGTGTTTTTGGTGTATGGTAGTTTCGATTTTTAATGCATCTTGGCAAATAAGCATTTCTTAAAACAATGTATTGGTAAGTTAAAAACATGATAAAGCAACGTATATGATGATAGCAACAAACCATTTACTTGGATCCTCATCTTTTACTGCAATACATTCTAACAAAAACTCAATACATGACACCAAAACAGCATATGAATGCACAACAATGAAGCATTCATATCTTTGTAAGTAGTCTCTGACAAGTATTTTTCAGAAAATACAGGCACACAGGTATGTTAACATACATTGCACTTATACATTGTTAAAAACTTCTTTGAAAACTACATTTGTGGTAGTAGTCAAAGGCTTGTTTTTCAGTGTCATGGATTAAAATCTTTAATCCTGACTTGCTTTTAACTCTAGAAGCTGCAACATATAATTGACCATGACTAAAAACTGGTGTTGGCAAATACAGCCCAACCTAAAGATTGTCCTTGGGATTTGTTAATGGTCATAACATAAGACAACATGATGGGGAATTGTCTTCTAATTAGCTTGAATGGCCAAGGGGACTGGGATGGTGACATGGACATACGTGGAATGTAAATTTGTGTTCCTTTCGTTTTTCCAGTAATAATCTCTGCACTGATTACATGGTTTGCAAGTTTAGTCACTATTAATCTGCTACCATTACATAAACCTTGAGATTGATCCAAATTTCTTAAAAGCATAATTGGAGCACCAACCTTTAGTTTGATACTATGGTTTGGTAATCCAGATATTCTTAATGAATTTAAAAATTCTGGTGTAATACCATCGTATGCTTCAACTTCTGTTGGCTCAGATGTATCTATGCAGTCAGAGCACAGGTATTCTTTATGTTCACCTGAAATACATGAATCAGATTAAGTTCATAGTTCTTAGTGATAATTCAGTAAATTGTTAATTGTGAATAATGCTTGACCTGGAATTGATTCCAAAACAGATTGATTGATTTCATCAACTGTTTCAATTCGACTGGCTAGAATAGCTTTTGATATAAGGAACCCTTCATCTTTGTATTTTTGCATTAATCCTGGATATGTGTTATTAACAATGGCTTGGATATGATCATTATATTCTGATATTAGTAATTCTGATGGGATTTCTATATAAACTAATTCATCGTTTGGTTCATTCAATGAACCATCGCCAATTTTTATTATCCAGGAAGAAAACTCTTCAATTTCAACAATAGTAGATTGGTGTAATCCATTTTGTAACAGTCGTATGTTCTTTATCAAATTCATAATCTGGCAATGGTCCCACAAATAGGATGAGTTGATAGTAGCATGAACAATATCAGATATGCTGCCCCGTGGAATAACATGAAGTATTTGTCTAAAATCTTCTCCAAAAACTACTACTTTGCCACAAAAAACTGAATAGATTTGTTCTTTTCTCTCATGATGTCTTTTAAAGTTCGATCTAATGCTTCAAACAATACTTGTGTGCCATTGGTGCTTCATCCCAAATTATTAGATTTGCCAATTTCATCAGGTTTGATAGTTCACTACCCTTTGTAATGTTGCAAACAAAGTGCTCTAGTGTAGGAACTGGAATCTTGAGTTTAGAATGAGTTGTCCTACCTCCAGGCAATAACAAAGAAGTTATGCCACTTAATGCAACTGTCAACACTATTTTTCCTTCAGATCGAAGGGTAGAAGATAAGGTTGTCCACATAAATGTTTTTCTTGTTCCTTTGTAACCATATAAAAAGAACATCCCCCCTTGTTCATGATGGACAACATCTATAATCTTTTGAAAAATATGTCTTTGCTCATCTGCAATTCATCATAAATTATTATGTTATATTTTAATGTGTTGTATGTGTAATGCATGTACAAAAGAACACAAACTTGTCATACGATTAAAGTTAAATTCAAATATATGTAGCTCATCATCCTTGTTGTAATCAAGTTCTACATATACCAATATATTTCCATAATAATTTACCACAAAATCATTGGGATAAGGCATAGACGACCATTCCTTTAATGTTCTCCTATTATTCTACAAGAGCTTCTCAATCTCTATCAAGGTCAAATTTTGAAGAGTTTCAATATTGAGATTTAGTTCTGCAACAAAAAAATTAAGTTAATTTACTTTAAATATGAAACATAGATTTTATATGGTTTAATTGATTATACCTTGATTTATAGCAATAATCCTTTCGTTATATAATATTCCATCAGACAACCATTCTCATGTTTTACTCCACAACTCTTCAGGTTTTAAGACACTATTTGACATGAGGATAGTTACAAATAATTTCCTTAAGAAGTGTCTCGATCCCCAATCTTTGGCTTCCTTAATAGCATCGACATATTTGGTATCCTCTGCTAAAAATCCACAAGCTTCACATGCTTCTCTAAATGTAGGATATGTTATGTTGTCAACAATGCGAAGATATACATATGATAGTGGACCTTTTACTATTGTTAGCATCCTCCTTAAGTAGAAAAGTTCACCAGTTGTTGGTGGAACCCAGATAAGTCTTCCAATGGTGTTGCCCTTATCTTGGTTTCCAACATCTTTGATTCTTATTATAAACATACTTAGATACAAATTGTGGATATGTTCAATTCCTTGTATTAGAATATTTTTTGTTGCACTCCATCCAGGTTGTAAGCATTGACTCCTTAACTATTGATTTTGCCATGATTTCATCAATATCATCATCATCCTTGAAGTACACTGACTGCTCACCTTAATTGAATCTTGTAAAAGTTCATAGTTAATTGTGATAATAAATAAAATCTAACCTAAAGTTTTGTACAACTGCTTTTAATATTTTATTTAGTGTTCACCCATAAAAGTTAAAAAACAATTAAATAATAAAATAACTATATTTTAATGTTGATAAAAATTAAAATCTCATTAAACATAAAAAGGTTTAATCATGTCCTTGGTCCCCATTTTAGAGGCAAAATCTCAATTTAGTACCCTTATTTATAGAAGTCTCAATTTGGTCCCTTTTTTTGTTAAAATGACTCAAATGTGCCCTTTCTGTTAAGTTGGACTAGACGCTGTTAACTGAATAGTGACGTGGCAATGTTGACCAATGGTGAAACTGTGACAAGGAACAGTGACGTGGAAGGGGATTTTTTTTAAATAATAGTGAAATTAAATTAGAATTAGGGTTTCCTCCAACCTCCATCACACATTTCTCTCCCTCCCCCTCTCTCTGCGTACTAAATTGGGGAATCTGGGGAAAATGTTTGTGGTATGCTAATGTTTTTAATTGTTTATGCATAATAATTTTATTTTTCTGATATACTCCACTGTTAATCTCTCCCTACATAAACCCTCAAAACACTTCATCACCTTTCTCCAAATCTTCACTTTTCTCCACTTTTCTCTCATTTCTAATCTGCACTTTCTCTCTTCTTCTCCTTCTTTATTTACTTCTTTTATTCTTCTCTGTTTCCATGTTTTTTCCACTCCTATTTTTCTTCTTTGCTTCATGTCAAATTCCTCTCAAATTCATTAATAAATTCTACATATGAACAACTTCACAAACATTAACCTGAAGCCAAGGGCGCATTGAATTAACACATCGGGTACATATCAAAATTGTTTAATTTTCAAAATGAACTATTTGTACCCTGTGAAAGAAGAGTACTTTGAATCGCCACCACCATCCTCTTCATCTTCACCAACGTCTCAAACAAGAGGTGATGAGTCAGTAGTGGTTTCTCTTTCGAGAGCCATGGTTGCAGCGATTTGAGCGAAGGTGTTGCTGGTCCATGGTTGATAGAGATTTGCACAGATTGATTTCAAGGTGCTGCTAGTGTTGCAATGGATCTACAGTGGTCCGACTTCATTCTTGCAACCAGATTCGTGGATGGAAAAGGTAGAGATCAACAAATTTTTTCAATCCCCAATTTCTCCTGCCTTTTAAAACCCTAATTCTAATTTAATTTCACTGTTATTTTTTTAAAAGAAAATTCCCCTTCCACGTCACTGTTTTGTGTCACAGTTCCACCGCTGATCAACCTTGTCATGTCATTGTTCAATTAACGGCGTCTAGTCTAACTTAATAGAAAGGGCACATTTGAGACATTTTAACAAAAAAATGGACCAAATTGAGACTTCTATAAATAAGAGTACCAAATTGATATTTTGCCTCCAAAATGGGGACCAAGAGCATGATTAAACCAACATAAAAATGTTGAAATTAATATAAAAACCAACAAAAAATAGTGGTAAACATCTTAAAAGTTTACAAAAAATAAAAATAAAGTATCAATTTGAGCCTTCATTAAATTTCTTTTCTCTAACTTGATAACCTTGTGCAACATTTATGTTAACTTAACAAAATCTCCTGTATTAAAAAAAATAATATTTCAATATCTTAAATTATTAATTATAAATAATAAATTTAGCAATATAAAAAAATTTAATTACCTAAGCTTTTAGTAGATGTAACGTCCCATTTAATTTATAAACGCAATTAAAGGAAACGCCACACATAAGATAGCATAACAACGCAGTCCTGGGGTTCCCAACATCACCCCTACAAAACTAGGCACACCACGATGCCAACAAAA